>Ga0318568_10000004_pt1 | contig 106648 bp, 76 predicted proteins | sample GRESIP088b5f21_FD_203690 | JGI IMG/M metagenome (GOLD analysis project Ga0318568, IMG submission 203690) | Tropical soil microbial communities from Luquillo Experimental Forest, Puerto Rico - GRE.SIPMG.088b5f21 | ecosystem: Environmental > Terrestrial > Soil > Tropical forest > Bulk soil...
TAAGCATCACCGAAATAACGCCAGTATAATATTTATTAAATATATGTTTCATAATATGTTCTATTTTTTAAAATTCCAAATCTAATCCAAATCCAACATATTTAAGCGTAGGATAGCTACGTCCACTATTAGCTCCGGGACCACTGCCGGAACCACCCATATCATTTCCGTATTCAGATGATTCTGGATCATAGAATGAAAGTGGAGAGAATGTCAGCAAGTTTTGTGCATTTACACTCAGGTGTAACTTCTGTACACCAAACCGGCTCGTAATTTTTTTAGGAATCGTATATCCAATGGCAATATTCTTTAACCGGATATAAGCAGCATTCATAATCTGTGTTTGTGAACTGTAGCCATAGTTGTTTACATCGGATGTTGATCCGGGTAGCGCAAGCCGGGGCCATTTGGAATCGGTATTCGTCGGAGTCCAGAAATCCAATTGATGTTGGTATATCACATATGAATAGTTTGCATGGAATGGTTCAATTAATTCACCGCGCAAGAACATGGTTCTTTCACCCACACCTTGAATAAGCATGTTTAAGTCAAAGCCTTTCCAGGTAACATCATACGTAAGGCCAAAAGTATACCGTGGAAATGCATTTCCCAATATTTGACGGTCTTTGCTGTCAATCACGCCATCGTGGTTGATATCTTTATATTTTACATCTCCCGGAGCCAGTTGCGATGCATCCAACCCAACTGGTATGGCACTGTTTTGAATATCGGCATAGCTTTTGAAAAAACCATCTGTCTTGTATCCATAATAAGAAGCAAATGGAGAACCTACGCGGATAATATCGGTTTTATCGCCCGAACGAATGACCTCATTTCCGGTAAATGTTATCACTTTGTTACGAGAATCTGCCAAGTTAAAGCTAATATTATGTTTGAAGTCTCCTGTTTTAGCATGATAACCAATTGTCAGCTCCCAACCACGATTCTGCATTTTCCCTGAATTCTGCATCCCAACACTTGTTCCCAAAACGGAAGGAGTTATTGGATTAAGCAAGATACCAGAGGTTTCTTTATTAAAGAAGTCGAAAGATGCATACAAGCTATTGTCGAAGAAAGTTGCATCAAGTCCAAGATTAAAGTTAGCTGATTGCTCCCAGGTAAGAATTGGATTACCCAGTTGGAATCCGGTTCCACTTGCAGATACGCCATTGAATCCGTAGCTGTTATTATAGGTTGTATAAACAGTTAGGAAATTGTAATCACCTACATTCTGATTACCCAATACTCCATACGAACCCCTGAATTTCAAATCGCCTACTTTGCTCTTATATGAATCCATAAACGATTCTTCTGAGATTCTCCAACCACCCGACACAGAAGGGAAGAATCCCCAACGATGTCCTTGTGCAAATTTGGAAGAACCATCGTAACGGAAACTTGCTTCTCCATAATACTTATCTTTATAGGAATAAGATAAACGGCCAAATAATGACGCAATATCACTCTTTGTGGTGTTCATTGGTGTTGTTTTACCACCCATGTTACCGGCCAATGCAGTTTGAGAGGTTGGGATACCCAGATTCGGATCAACATAATTCATCCAAATTTCGTTGGAATAGCGGGAGTAGGCTTCGTTAGACACACCTATTAATCCACCAACATGATGTATTTTATTGAATGTCCGGTCATAATCTAATAAGAACTGGGTGTTAATCGTGTAACGTTTCTCATTCCAGTCACTGGTTGATCCTCCAACATTTTGGACAATCGACGGTGCAGTAGCTGTGGCACTTGAATAATACGGAACTTCCAACCCCCTGCTGTATCTGTGGTCTGCATATAAATCAATACCGGCCATTGCTTTAGCAGTTAGTCCTTTGAATATTTTCATCTCACCGGTCGTGCTACCGTTTATATAATCAGTATCATATTTATTAAAACCGGCAGCTTCGAGCGAACCTAGTGGCGTAAACTGAGATAAAACATCATTAATTAAATAATGTCCGTTAGACGCTTTTTGCTGGTAATAATAATAATTGGGAATACGTCCACCATCGGCCATCAAATTTCCGGTACTCGCGTTTGGAGCATTTGATTCTGTACGATTATACGACAAAATAGTTGTCAATTTAAATTTGCCGTATTGGTTTACCAGGTTTGTTCTGAAATTGTACCGATCCATGCCATAGCTGGGATTGTTACCCGACACAAAGTTACTGCGTTGATTTACATAGCCTGCCGAAACCATATAAGTAGAATTTGAACTACCTCCACTTAAGCTTAAGCTATAGTTTTGTTGCAAGGCATTTTGCAAGATTTGATCCAGGAACCATTCACTTCCAGCTCCATTGGCTTTTAAATCTTGTATTTGTGCTGGTGAATATGGAAGCGGATTACCTGTATTGAATGCAGCTTCATCTTTAAGTATAGCATTTTCAAATCCGGCAACTGGTTTATACAACACATTCGGACTTTGAATACCCACCAATGTGTTTACTCGAATAACAGGTTTGGTATCCAGTTTTCCTTTCTTAGTTGTAACCAAAATAACGCCATTAGCTGAACGGGATCCATAAATGGCTGCACTACCGGCATCTTTCAACACTGAAATATTTTCAACATCCGAAGGATTTAATTGGCTCAAGCTACTGAGGCTGGTAACCAATCCGTCAATTACCACCAATGGATCATTATTACCCATAGTCCCGACACCACGAATATTTATATTCAACTGGTTATCATTGGGGTTCATACTCTTCTGTTGGATAGTGAGGTTAGCAGCCACCCCTTGAAGCGCCTGGCTCAGATTACTTACCGGACGATCTTCGATTTTCTTTGAATTAATCTGGTCAACAGCTCCTACAACACTCTTGCGTTGAGCAGTACCGTAACCAATAACTACAACTTCATCAAGTTTCTTTGCATCTTCCGACAATTTTATTCTTAATATTTTATCCTCTTTTACAGTTACTTCTTCTGAGAGATAACCGATATATTTGAAAGATAAAACAGCACCTGGCTGTGCGGTCATTGAGAAGTTTCCACTGATATCCGTCACTCTGGAGTTGCTTGCAACTCCTTTTTGAACAACACTTACACCAATAAGCGGCTCACCGGATTCATCAACTACAGTTCCTTTTACCGTAATCGAAGTTCCTGTTGCGACTACCGGTTTACGAATTATATTAATGTTATTTCCTTGAATCTTATATTGAAGTTCCTTTCCTGGCAATACTTGATCCAATACATAAGTAATTTCTTTTCCTTCTACTTTGATAGAAAGATCTTTTTTATTGTCAAGAATAAAATCCCGATACAAAAATTTATAATCTGTTTGTTTTTCTATCGAATTAAATAACTGACGTAAACTTACATGCTCCAACGAGAGTGTCAGCTTACGGTTCTGGGCACTAAGATTAATAGAACCGATAAACAAAAGAATAACGAAGATTGGAAAAATGCATCTCCTATGCTCTTGTTTTGAGTTTGTGATTTTTAGAATGTTCATAAATAAATTAGATTGTGGTTAGTCATACTGTATTAAAGCACTAAGCGCATTGACTTTCAAGCGCATGAAAAATGACTGATTTAATTACCGATAATTAGGATGTGTTTCTGGCTCTCATTCTGGTTATATTTAAAGGATGAAATAAAAAGGAAATTCTTAGTTTGCTTTGGATGAATATATCTGTACTTGCTTCTTATCTATACTATAATTGAATCCATAATGGATCTTCAGATTATCAAGTACTTCTACAAGAGTTTTATTATCAAATGTACCCGTAAATGAATCGTTCTCGATTTTAGGACAATTCATCTGAATGTGTACATCGTATTTTCGCTCAAGTTCTTTATTTATATCACGCAGCGACTCGGTGTGAAACATCAATACACCCTTCAGCCAGGCAGTTTCAAGATTATTATCTGTGGCTTCAACTCTCAGTTCGCCGGTAGTTTTATTGTAAATCGCTTTTTCATTCGGCTTCAGAAAAATAGTCGTGTTTTTCGACAAGTTACGCGTAGTCAGTTTCACTTTTCCTTCAGCCAAAGCCACTTCTTGCTCTTTATCCGATTCGTAAGTCTTTACATTAAATGTAGTTCCTAACACTTCAACATCAAAACACTCAGTGCTTACAATAAAAGGTTTGTGAGGATTCTTGGTTACTTTAAAGTTAGCTTCACCTTGCAGGCTCACTCTGCGTTTGTTTTGGTGGTCATTACTACTGTATGTCAGAGTAGATTGAGAATTAAGCGCCACCTCTGTACCATCGGGCAATACGATATCCGACGATTTTCCTGGGCTGGCATGAACAGAGAAGTTTTCATTCTTTGTTTGATAATTGACACGTTCTATTAACAGATAACTCGTCATTACGGTCAGCAGTGGCAACAGAAACATGGCTGCATATTTCGCAACCCTCATTGTTTGCATCCGGATCCTTTTACGACGAATTCTTTGAGTCAGCAAATTGAAAGATGCCGCAATTTCATTATCGTATGATTCTGTCAGTTCATAATCATTCCACAAATCAGATAGTACTGAACCCAATTCCTCATCGGATGTCTGACGAATTGCTTTATTCATCTCCTTATTTGGGGAGCTTACACTCTTCTGTGTAAGGTAGCCTGACAGCAATTGATACAATTTAGATTTATCCATAAATGGTTCTTTAAAACGTTGTTTGTTATTTATATGTTATTCTTGCAGTAGCTTGACATCAATATTCCGACTTCGAGATTAATAAATTTGCACCTCTTCAGTCTGGTGTTTTAAATCTCGGACAAACACTGCTGTGCAAAAGAAACAAAAAAGAGTCTGAACGTATTTCTCATGACCTTAAATTTCCGAATATAACATATTGCAACTTTTCAAAAAAAGAAATTTATCCTGAAATCTAATTATAAAGTAAGACAGGTGTATTTCTGGTTTGATTTATAGCTAATACACATTCGGCAGGAAAACGTACCATACGACAATGTATGTTATAAAACATATATTGTCGTATAAATTGGAAAGTAAATTTATCAATGTGCTACAATTATCAGAAATTCAATAATTGTCGGGAGCAAAGATTTCTAAAAATCAGAGCGTTCGTTCAAATAGAAATAAAGTAACGGAAGTAAAGCCCACATTTTCGCATCGAAAAATGATTGCAAGGTTTGTAAAGAAGTTGAAAGTTGATTTTTTACTGATTGTTTAGTAATCTTAAGTTGATCGGCAATTTCCTGGTTCGAAAGTCCTTTTTCTCTACTGAGTTCAAATATCTGAAGCTGACGTGGCGTTAAGTGCATCTTTGCTTTTTCAACATACGCTCTCAAATCATTTACCTCTACAAAGTTCTCGGCATTATTGTCACTCAGGTTTAAATTATCCTGCAGGACACCAGATTCTTCGAGGCTTGTAATGACCGATTGCCGTCTAAAAACATTAATCACATGATTACGGGCAATCATAAAAAGATATGATTTGAATGAATAATCAGGATTGACATTAGCTCTATTCTCCCAAATTTTAATGAAGGATTCCTGAACGACTTCTTCAGCCATATCGGCCGATTTAGTCAAATTGAAAACAAATCCGTATAATCTGGGTGAATATGTAAAATACAAATACTCGAAAGCTTCGCTTGAGTCATTCTGTAGTTGCACAATATATTCTTTTTCTAATTCAATCATGATTTCTTTTCAAATATACCTACGGCATTGATCCAAATCTTGACCAAAAAAATCAAAATCATATCAATTTTAAACCCGGTAAAAGCTAGTGATTAGACTGGGCAAATATATTCATTTTTTTTTGGGAAAATTGAATTAAACTACAAATATCCGTGATAAAACGAGTACTCAATATCAATTTCGAAGTTACAAAAAGTATCAATCAACTACTTACAATTTATTTTAATTTGATTCCAACGATTTCAGAATTGAGAAGAAAGATACCTATATAGTCCTCCGAAACAACATACAAAAAAATCTACAAGGTTTATTGCAATAAACCTTGTAGATTAATCTTATTACCAGTTATTACAATTTCTAAGGGACAATAACTTCAGCAGGCTCACTATAATTCCATCGACGAGTACCGCTGCCCTTTGGAGTATCGTAGTTAATACGCGATGCAGCACGTACAAAAACTGTCTGTCCTGAAGGAATGGTTCCGTTTGACTCTATTGTAATCGTTTTTCCCAACAACGTGCCAAATGCAGAGCCTGAGTATTCGATTTTACTGGACCAGCGATCATCACGTGCACGATAACCCACACTCGAAGAATAACTCACGAACAATTGTATATCTGTAACATTGAGAAAACTGCTACTGTAGCCTCCCATTGGTTCTATTTTTGATTGAAAATCGCTTTCGGATACAGCTCGGGTTACACGAACCTTTGCTGTAATCTTACCATCTGTCACTGTAGGTTCGCTTACCCATTCTACCTTCAAAAAAGGTTGTACTTCGAATTTTACTTTTGTAGTACCTTTGATATCCATTGTTTTAGTTTCATCAGCAAGAGGCACACCACGCTCATCTTCACGAATTAGCGGAATAAATGGACCATCTATACGAATGTTATAATTTCCTTTAAATATTTTCGTATTTTGGAATGATCCGTTCGACATACAAAAGAAATCGGGGTTATGCGTAACATTATCTCCAAAACTGAGTTCGGTCAAACGTACGCGAATGCCTTCGCTACCCTGATCGGTAAGTACAGGATCTCCGGTTGCAACATCTACAACCTCTCCCTGTAGTGTTTCAGCAGGTGCACTATAATTGTCCATTTCAAATAAACTGCAGGAACTAAAAGAAAACAACCCACACAGTATAATACAAAATGTTATTTTTTTCATATTCTTTATATTATTCATTTTTAAATATTCTTTATTTGTTATCTGTTCGGTTGTTGGTCTATTACCGAACTCTTCGATACTTCTCCACCAGGAATCGCAAAATAATAGTCAACGATATTGTATTCGAAGGTTTTTTGACTTACCCATTGGAAGTGAGCATCGAAGAAGTATTTGCCGGTAACGGTTGAGAAAAACGGATATAAACCACGGAAACGGTAACGAGAACTGTTACTATAAGAATCTTTATTGCGAACTTCGCCCCAGAAACCATCTCTTCCTTCGTAATGCCATACGCGCCAGCGACGTAAATCCCAACGTGTTTTATGTTCAAGACCTAGTTCTTTCCGACGTTCTTTTCTTACGATATTACGTCCAGCTTCAGTTGAAGTAATATTCGCAGTTAGTAAAGTTGCACCAGCACGTTCACGAATCTGATTTACTGCATCTGTAGCTACTTGCATTAAATTGTCGTTATCAGGTGAAGTTACACCGGCCAATGATAATTCTACTGCAGCTTCAGCGGCGTTAAGCAGCACTTCTGCATAGCGCATCAGAATGAACGGTTGAGCTGATTTTCCTTCGCCCGCAACAAATGCCGGATCCGCATTCAACCATTTACGATCATATAATCCTGTGAGACATCCCTCTCCATTGTCATAAAAAGGACCATTTGCTCCGGCAGCAGTCATTGTGCCACCATTGTATGGAACTAACTCCTGGCTATTTTCTTGTCTCGGACTTAAATACAATTTTTTGGGAGACAGTTTGTATGCATCCAAATGTTGATACAATGTTCCTGCATTGTTATAAGAATAATCACTAAATAAAGAACTAACAGGCGTAGATCCGGTATAAACTCCAGCTCGAATTTCAATTTCCTTGCCTCTAAACATATCGCCAGGGAAAATCACATACGCACGTAATCGAGGCTCAGCATTTTTGAAAAAATCCATTGGGGTGTCATACATCAGGTAATTTCCTTGATTATTGGAGTTTCCATCAGTAACCTTTACAGTGCCGTCCGGATAACGGTTAAATCCATCAAACAATTCAAGAAAATCCAACGAAGGGCAGGTGCCCGATGCTAAAGGGGCGCGAAAGATAAATGGAGCGCTATATGCATCAAACCCATGAGTCATAGTTGGATACTGATATTCTTTCACATATATATTTTCAGGACTTGTAAGATCGCTAAACATGTCCACCATATTTTGGTACTGTGCCTCACGATCTGTAGGTGACCATTTTTTCTTGTAAAGAGAATATCCTCCGTCTTGCATTACTTTTTTAGCTGCTTTATAAGCTTCTGTGAAATACTTTTTAGAAGCATCTTGCCATTCATCTTGGGCAAAACCAATTACACGCACACCGGTTTTTTGTCCAAATCCGGTCAAACGGCCAGGTACTGTTTCATTATATTTGGCAACACTTCCTGCATACAACATAGCTTCTGATTTAAAAGCTAATGCAACATATTTATTGGCATATCCGGTTTTAGGACTCTTAGACTGTAATAGTTCTGTTGCTTTGTCGAAATCGGCAAGTACCTGATCCCATGTTTCTTTCTCGCTGGCACGTGGCACTTCCAATTGATCAGCATCTGCTGGATATTGTATTTCTTTTGTTACCAGTGGTGCTCCACCAAATCGTCTTGCCATAGCATAAAATACTGTTGCCCGAACAAAGTAAGCCTCTCCCAGATAGTGGTTATAGGTTTCTTCTTTATAAGCACTCTTATATTTAGGCAAAACTTCTAATAAATGGTTTGCAGAACGTAATAGGGTAAATGCTTGTCCCCAATAAGGAGTATCTTCTCCAGTAAATGCAGTACAAATACCATCCCGGTTCAATGCTTCTCCGGTTCCTTCTATCCCAATTGCACCCAACCAAGAGTTGAAATTAATCCCCCATTGAGGCATATACTTAAAATCCTCAAACGGCATGGAACTGTACATCCGTGCCATATAAATTTCCATCCCAGCTTCATTAGATAGCAAATTATCGTCGGTAATGACGTTCTTCGGCATAATATTCAAATCGTTACAAGCCGAGAAAAGGAGTAAGCCGATAATTGGCAGTATAAATATTTTTTTCATATGTATCATATTCATATCTATTTAGTGTTTGTATTAAAACGATAGAGACATCCCCACTGTATATGTTTTATTAAGAGGATACAATCTACCCAAATCATCATCCGGATGTTCAGGATCAACAAATTTAACTCCCGTCAGAGTAAATAAATTATATGCATTTGCAAATATCCGTAAGCTCGACGATGAAAGAGCTTTTATTTTGGGCAAAGTATAACCTAATTCGATGCTCTTAAGACGTAAGTAAGCTGTACTTACACGATTAAATTCCGAATTACTCATCGGATAGCGACCTGTATAACCATAATATCCACTTACCCATTTCGTACTTGGATCATATGGATTAGCAGTAGGATCCATCGGATGCCAACGATCGAGGTATTGTGTGAGTGTTCCTCCTCCGTTGCTACCCCATATTGAATAAAGAGGTTCTTTGTATTCCATTGAACCTAATGCCGATCCTTGGAACAAGATATTCAAATCAAAATGTTTGTATGAACAGTCGAAGCTTAAGCTATAATTCACCCAAGGAGTTTGATCATAGGCGTAAGGATGTTCATCTAAACTATTTATTTCGCCGTCACCATTCCAATCCTTGTATTTATAGTCGCCAGGCAACACATCTTTTTCTTTATAAATCTGATATGATCTTATATCATCCCAACTGGTATAACGTCCGGCACTTTCATACCCAAATTGTATTCCCTGATAACGATAATTCGTGTTGTCATTACGCCATTTATCGTACGAGTTGCCAGATGGATTTTTTTCAACATCAACCAACCATTTTTGACGGGTAATGGTACCAATTGCTTTAACACGGTACTGGAAGTTTCCAATTTTATTTCGATGTGAAAGTTCCAGGTCAATTCCAAAATGACGATCGCTGTTTAAGTTTTCTTGGGGGGCATCAGCTCCTACTACTGTAGGCAAGTCTCCTCTTGGTCTGGCAAGCAATTGGTCACGATGACGATCAAAATAGTCGAATGAACATCCGAACAAACCGTTCCAAGCTTCAAAATCTACCCCTATGTCGAAAGTGCGAGAGCGGGCCCACGTTGCAGCTTCATAAGAAAGTGCTCTTGGAGTTGCCCCGTACACAAAATTACCTCCGAACATATATCCCGGTGCATATTGGTTATAATAACCTTTTTCAGCATTTCCACTTGTAGATGGATAATCATAGCCTGAAACCCAACCGTATGCTGCTGATTCATCGTTTCCTAATTCTCCATAACTAGCACGTAATTTCAATTGGTTGACAAACGAAAGTGCTTCAATTGATTTGAATAAAGGTTCTTCAGAAATACGCCATCCTAATGAAGCGGATGGAAAGAATCCCCATTGATGATTTTTAGCAAAATATGAACTTCCATCGTAACGGAATTGTGCCTCGGCAATATACCGGCTTCCATACGCATAATTCAACCGTCCAATCATAGCTGAATATGCAATTTCGCGAAGGTCATTATTAGAAGAAGACATAGCACCAATCTGATCAGTGGCTACTCCTGCAAAAAGATAGTCAGTGGCAAATGCCAGGTTACGTTGTGCATAAAAATTGTCGCGAAGATTCTTTTGAGTTTCAAAACCATATACTCCACTAAATGTATGATTACCAAAAGTGCGGTTGTAATTCAATAAAAACTGACCAAGGGTTTGTTTTTGATCGTAGAATTCGCGACGCAACTGGCTGGGTGAACTTGCATTGTATAGTTTTTTAGTGTATGAGTCAGTGCTTTCATTATAAGCGTATTGGTAATACTCTTTACGGAAAATAGTATTATCATTCATTCGATAATCAAAACTGTATAATAGTTTAGCAGACAATCCTTTTAACGCAGGCAGTACTGTTCCAAAGTCGTAGTTTAATGCTGCTGATGACTGAAAGCTTTTTTGACCATATTTCCGGTATCCAGAAATATCTGAAGTCATTTTAGCCACGGTATTTTCTTCAAGATCTAATCCGTCATAGTTCAACATGGTGTTTGCTTTATCAGCATAAGCTGGAAATAATACGCCTTGTCGCCAATAATTACGAATAATGTCACTAGAAGTAGAATATGGGTTATGTTGCTCATCGAGCACGCCGCTTAAATTCAAATCGACTGTTAACCCATTAGCTATTTTACTGGTGATATTACTCCGTAAGTTTGTTTTATTGTAGTTCAAATCTCCTGATTTGAAAAAACCTTCTTGGTAAAGCGATCCTATACCTATATAATACTGAGTTTTATCAGTTCCTCCCGAAATGCTGACATCATGTTGAGTCTGAGGTGAAATATTAGAGAATATGAGTGAGTTCCAGTCTGTAGTACGACGAGATCCATTACGGAAAGCCTCAAAATCAGCATCTTTATAAATCAAACTACCTCCATTAATATTATTCATTGACCTTTCGTTGTACAACGTCATCGTTTGAAAAGCATCTGCCAATTCAGGCATCTTTGATGGTTGTTGCAACGTGTAGGAGCCGTTGTATGTAACCTTCGTTTTTCCATCTTTTGTCCCTTTCTTTGTAGTTACAAGCACTACTCCATTTCCGGCACGCACTCCATAGATTGCAGCAGAAGCATCTTTCAATACCGATATATCTTCAATATCGTCTGAATTCAGACGTTGAAAATCGCTGGTTTCACGCGGAATTCCATCAATAACAATGAGTGGAGCACCCATACCACGAATATCGAAATTAGCATTAAATGATCCCGGTTCAGCACTTTTTTGCCAAACACGCACTCCCGCAATTTTACCGGTAAGCATATTTTGCGGATTTTCATTTTTTGTTTTAATCATATCTGAGCCTTTAACTCCAGCTACTGATCCGGTTAAAGTTACTTTTTTCTGCGTACCGTAACCCACCACAACCAATTCGTCAAGAGCAATGTTTTTTACTTCATCCATTACTACATTAATTTCAGAACGATTGCCTACTTTTTCTTCTTTTGTATTAAGACCGATATACTTAAATACTAAGGTCGCATTTTCCGGCGCTTTAATGGTGTATTTTCCATCACCATTAGTAACAGTGCCTGCCTTTAAGTTCTTTATTATTACACTCGCCCCTATTACAGGTTCATTGTTACTGTCTGTTATTTTTCCCGTTACTACTTTATTTTGTGCCCATAAAGACAACGGAAAAACGAACACAAGCAACAACAATAATTTCTTAAAATACAGATGTTGCATTTCTTTTACATTTTGTGTTTTTGTCATACTGATATAAATTAAAGTTAATTTTACTTCTCAATCTCATAGCGTGCTAATGTTGCATATTCTGCAGCAAAAGTAAATGTGAACATTCCTTCCATGCTGTTATTATTGTTATCGTGACTCCAGCCAAGCAATAAGTTGGTAGGCAAGAATCCTTTGTAAAGGAATTTATCATATCCATAGTCAAGATTTTGTTGAAAACTACCGATACACACTGATGCATTTTTAAATATTGGATACACATCTACATACCCACGCATCAATACTCCATTGAACCAATTATTGAAACCACTTAGGTCGTAAGTATAATATCCACTTACCGTAGCATCTTTCTTAGCAAAATAGCCAAAACTAGCTTTTGTCAACTTAGAAGCATCGTCCAAATATGTACTTATACCTGTTGCCCGATAAAGGTCGGCAGCTCCGGAAAGCATCGTACCGGTATTGTAAGAATAGGCTGTCCCGACTTTATCGCGCAAATCGACATGTTTACGGTATTGCACTCCGTTCACTGTTTCGTAGATTACATCGCAGACAGGATCGCAACCGCCCATCATATCATAATACACTCCATCTGAACGCATTAAATTATTCTTCTGCCAATCGTATACAGCTTTTGCAAATTTCAGATAATAGTCGCTTTTCTTCATACTCGTAGTTATGCGACTGCCATCGGTACCGATATAGCGATATGTTATCTGGTCATCCTTATCTTTATATAGTTCTGATAACCAAACCAAAGGGCTCACCATAGGACCATTACTGCATGAATGTTTTGTTACATATCCAGGCCCCCATGTAATACCTCCATATTCTTTCCCATTGGCATCAGGAACACAATCCCAACCATCGAGCACATAATCGGTAAGATATTCTGCTTCTGCCAGGTAAGTGTCATTTTTAGTCAATTTGTATGCTCCAAGCAATTCTCTTACCAGCCATTGCTGATCGTCGTACACATTATGGATTCCCTCCACAAATGCTAATCCTTTAGAGCCGCCTCTATCAACCCCGTACACCGACCATTTCTTGGTTTGCGTATAGGATGTCAGTGTAAAAGTTCCTTTGTAGTAAGCGGCATTTTCATAAAGTTTATTGAGCAATTGAGTGTATCGACCGAAATGCAAATCGTAAAGTTCGGTATCTCCATGATCTTTTTGTACCTGAAGAGCGTGTAATATTGCATTCACGGCTTCAATCGAACTTGTGTACATCCAGATACTTCCTTTTTCATCAGAACGTACACCAGTGTAAGGATTGTAGTATCTAGCCATGGCCATACCATCCCCTGTAAAATAGCAATTTACAGCATTATCCATAATCTGGATTGCACGTAAGAGATTTTGTTTTGCAGGAGTCTCAGTGTTATTTCCGCCGCCATCATCCGAATCGGCATTTTTACCACAAGCAGTAAGTACAAGTAAAGAGCACAGAATAGTAAAAATTATTTTTTTCATTTTTTAGTGGGTTATTAGTTTATCCGTTACATAGTTTTTCAACGTAACGGATAAACATAATTATGAAGACCTCTTTCTAATTTATATTTAAGCTATAAATAACGAGTTTATTTTCGTCTGTATTTGTTTCTCCCTTATATACCCCAAGCGCTATGACAACATTACTGCCGTTAAATTGCGATAAATCATATACGAAAGAAGCATATCCATCCGGATTATCAGCACCCCCGCTGTTATGTTTAAATTTCCAACAACCGTTGGCAGCTGCCAAAGCTTCCTGAGCAGTATTAGAAGACGGAGCAATGTGCGTAACCGTACCATCTTCTTTTATTGCAGTAATTTTAAAGAAAGTGTAATTGCTACCAAAGGTTCTTGTTTTTAATGTCAATTTATTGCTTCCTGAAGCAATAGCAAACTTGGCATATAAATAAGATTCTGGTGTTTGAGTATCAACGGCTGTATTACCGCGGGTCTTAATCAGGTAACCTTCCGATGGGAAGACTTCCGGGTCTTTATAAAGAGGAACAAATGACCATTCAGCTAGTACATGATTCACTGTTCTCCACGAACGGTATGCATCTTTATAGTTATCACGGTTTCCGCTAACCGGGCTTATACCAGTAAAGGTTTTCTTTGTTTGTACCATAGTAGAGCGTACCATTTCCTGTGTTAGTTTCCAGTTGGCTATAGCCTCTGTACCAGGCAGCCAGTTCCAACCCTCTACTTTTCTGTCGGCAAAACGGATCGCACGAAGAACAAGCTGTTTCCAATAATTTCCTGTTTCTTTGCGGTAGATCCCAATAGCAACAATCACTTCTTTACCTACGTATGCACTTAGATCAAAATCAAAATCGGTATAATCCGGTGATCCATATGTTTTTGTCTCTCCTATTTTTACAGCTGCCGGAGTAGAAGCTGAAAGGTCTATCACTTGAACGCCAAAATAAGCAGGAGAGGCAGCATCAGAATCATGAGTACGAAGTCTTAACGAGAGTATCTTATTATCTGCAGTAATTTTTTTACTTCCATAAATAAATGAATCGAAATGATCAAGATCGGCAGGATTACTTTGTTCTGCTCCATTATTTCTGATTTGAAGCGTAGTACCTTCATTTTGCTCATCCCAGGCACCTCTCAAATCAAGGGCACACATATAATCAGTTGACCAATCCCAATGAGGATAAGAATCTCCGTTACGTCCACCGCGATATTCATTATAATACCATTTGTCGGCTTTTTGCAAATCCTCAACGATTAAGCCTGGCAAGAGTTCAACACCACCCATCCTTGCGTCTAATGTAACCACATTGTTGGCAAAGTTGTCTTTATTTACTGTCTTGGTTATTGTAGCGTAATCTGTTTTGCTAAACGTCACTTTATAATCACTAATTGGCAGGTTTTTGATCTCATACTTACCATCAGATCCAGTTACTGTAGTTTCGAAAGCACTAACACTCACAGTTACCCCAGCAAGAGGAGCATTACCATTTCTGGCATCAACCACAGTTCCAGTAATTTTTGCAGGTGCTTCCACTAATGAGACATTCACAGTTGCCTGCTTATTAGTATTAAATTTAGTGGCGGTAACTGTAGCGCTGGTTGTTTTGTAACCATCTTTAGAAAAAACAATACTATGCGATTCAATTGACACTTTTTCCACTACATATTTACCATCAGAAGCACTCATTACTGAACCATCGACTCCCGATATTACGACTTTGACGTTTGATATTGGCATTCCTAATTCATCGGTAACAATACCGCTTACTGTACCTAAGTCCTTTCCAGAAGGATCATCTTTGTTGCAGGAATTGAACATAAGCATTAAAGCTCCCCCGAAGGCCGCGAGCAAAAAAGTCCGAAAAATCTTTGTTTGTTTCATACGTAAAATAATTGTTTTTAAAATTTAAGGATTATTTTTAATTTAAGCATTGTTAATGTAGATGACGTGGCCTTTTCTTTTTAACGAGAAATAATTTCTAATCCCCACTCATAAAAAATCAAGGTTAAATACTACAGAATAAATTGATTAGACACACAATTAGTGCGATAGATTTGAATTATGCCCAGTATCACTATTGAAATTTTCATCAAATATCAATTTCCGTGATTAATTAATGGGTTAAAATGGGGTTATTGTCTGGATAAAAAACATTAATCAGATCATTTAAAGTCTGTCTAATTTTGTAATTATATTATAAACAGTGCATTATTACCTGTCTGTATTATCCTGTTTTTTAATTACAGAAAAAAACAAAAAGTTATTATTCTACTCTTCTTTTTTATCACGCACAATTACTCTTATTGTATTTTTCTTATTTCGAACTCGCCTATCCGTATTATTGACTATTTTTGTAACCTGTAAAACGCCTTTTTCAATATGTTATGAAACGACTCTTCCACTATATCGGATTTCCTCTAATTTTCCTCCTATTATTAAGCACCAACACATTTGCAAGTGGACTCAAATTTAATGGAAGCGAACGTCTGATTGACGAACGAACATCTTATGATGTATTTAGCAATAAGTCTCCTTTATTTTCAGAAAAGCTTGATGTGAGCTTTGATATTTCTCTGCTTGAACCTTCTCATTTTGGATATATCGTCCGAATAAAAAATAATGAAGCCAATAAAACATACAATCTGTCTTATTACATTGACGGTTCTTTTACGTTATTTAAATTCAATAAAGAAGGTGGAAAGAATCTGATTACGGTAAGATTGAGTAATGAGAAATTACAAAAACTTCATTGGTTCAGAGTTTCTATTATTTTTGATTCTCAAAAGCGCTCATTGTCATTAAACCTTAACAACCAATTATTTAAAGCAAACAACATCGATCTGCCTCATGTATGGCAACCTGATATTTGTTTTGGGCGAAGCGAGTATTTAATCGATGTTCCTTCATTTGCAATTAGACAATTATCTGTATCCGACAAAGAGCAAGCTTATGTATTTCCGCTCAAGGAGAGCAGGGGGAATGTTGCTCACGATGTAAAAGGAGAAAGTTTCGGCCACATAACCAACCCTGTATGGTTGATTAATGATGCTTATTACTGGACGTATAAACAAACATTCAAGTCAGCCAGAATTGCGGGTTGTAATTTCGACCCCAAGACAGATAACTTATACATCTTTAATAAAGATTCGCTCATAACTTATAATGTTCATACAGGAAATAAGGTATCGGAAGCTCTCCCAGAAAAATGTCCTATTGATATATTTCAGGGAACCAATTTTTTAGATAGCGATGCAAAAAAATTATATGTCTACGAGGTGTGTAATGAAAAAAAGGAGAAAGGACCGAACGTAGCCGTTTTAGATTTAAAAACAAAACACTGGAATATCCTTAGTTACGCATCAATTTACATGCAATTGCATCATCACAGTGTCTGTTTTGATCCTGATAATAAACGCTATTTCATTTTCGGTGGCTTTGGTGGCTTTGGTGGCTTTGGAAATATGCAATACAGCAAAGGCCTGTTTTCATATAACTTCACTACTAATAAATGGGATTCATTGAGGTTGAATGGTGACAAGATTAATCCCCGCTATTTTTCATCAATGGGTTACCGGAAAGACAATAATTCCCTTTATATATTCGGTGGTATGGGAAATGAATCTGGCGAACAGGTAGTAGGACGTCGTTATTTTTATGATTTACATAAGATTAATTTGAACAACAATACTGTTACTAAACTCTGGGAACTGCCTTGGAGCAAAGAAAATATCGTTCCGGTAAGAGAAATGATTATTCCAAATGATTCCTGTTTTTACACGCTTTGCTATCCGGAACATTTTTCAAAAACCTTCCTTAAACTGTACAAATTTTCGATCAAAGATGGTTCGTTTAAAATTTTGGGCGACTCAATTCCCATGCGATCTGAAAAAATAAAAACAAAAGCAAACATATATTATTCACCCAACACAAACTGTTTATTTGCTGTCGTACAAGAGTTTGACAATTATGATATATCCTCCGGCATAAAGGTGTATTCATTAGCTTTTCCACCGATTAGTTATGAAGAATTAACTTTGCAAGAACCCATGGCTGGCAGCAATGCATTTACCCGAATATTAACAGTAATTCTTTCATTGTTGGGGGCATCAACACTATTCATCATTATAAAACGTAAAAATAAAAAAACACAAAAAGAAGATGAAAATGTAGTGCCGAACATAGATGAAAATACTCCAAGCCAAACATCACTGTTTCAGAATACTGTTTTAAAAGCTAACAGCATTTATTTGTTTGGTGAGTTTAGAGTTTTAGACAGAAAGAATAAAGACATTACGTACATGTTCAGTTCCAAATTAAAGCAAGCCTTTTTGACGATATTACAATATAGTTTAACAAATGGTATCTCGTCTCAACGGCTAAGCGAACTACTTTGGCCTGACAAACCAGAAGATAAAGTAAAAAACTCAAGAGGAGTGACAATCAACCATTTGAGAAGAATAATGAAAGAGTTGGATGGAATTGAACTTATTCATGAAAAAGGCCTGTTTAAAATAGTTATTGATCCTACTTTATGCTATTGTGATTACATACGTTGTATTGAAATAATCAATGCTGATGAAATTGAGCAAAAAAGTTCTGAATTTATCGACATAATAAGACAAGGCAAATTTCTAAAATCAATTGATCTTCCTGAATTTGATTCTTTTAAAGAAGATATGGAGAAGATACTTGAACCTTCACTGTTAATTAACGTCGAGAGAAGTTTTAACGACGAAGCTTATAATCTGACAATTATATTATGTGAAGCCATATTCTATATTGACCCTATAAACGATGATGCACTTTACTACACGATTCTTGCTTTGACCAAGTTGAGACTAAACAACGAAGCTCAAAAACGATATTTCCTATTTGTGAAAGAATATAAGAAAATGATGGGAAAAGAATATCCAATCTCCTATTCTGAATTATCAAACGAAAAAAAACGAGTTCAAAAAAAATGATATTGTTTTTCATTCCAAGGTATCAATTTAGCTCTAATTTCACGGCAGGTTAATGAAATTAGAGCTAAAATAACCGGAAAATAACCTTAGAAATAATCCTGTTTTTACATATTTGCACTCTGAGATAAGACAGCCAGTTTCAAACTGCTTGCCACAATTTCAATACAGCAAATAAAATCATGAAAAAACAGAGTATTATTTTTTTCTTTACCATCCTTTCCGCCTCTCTTTTCTGTCAATCTCCTTTAAAAAAGGAGAAGCCTGAAAAAACGGTATTTCAAACTTCACAACCATGGCGTCCTTCCATGGACAATCGTGGCGATATAGCAATTATTTATGGTGTTGGAGGAAATCCATCCGACCAAAGGAAAGAACAGCGATTTGAAGAAAGAGTGAATTCCTGGCGGCAACAGGGTTATTCAACTCACTTTATGACAGGTATAGCCTGGGGTGAATATAAGGATTATTTCACCGGACAATGGGATGGAAAATTTCATTTAGATGAAGGACAAGTACAGCAAAATGGAGATACAATTTGGCATGGCCATTTGGTTCCCTACATTGTTCCTACCGAAAATTTTCTGAAATACCTGAAAGAAGTACATATTAAGCGGGTGATAGACGCAGGAATAGATGCAATATACCTCGAGGAGCCAGAGTTTTGGGCCCGTTCTGGGTATAGTGATGCTTTCAAGAGGGAATGGAAAAAATATTATCAATTCGATTGGCGTCCTCAACATGAATCCCCAGAAAACACCTATCTGTCCAACAAACTAAAATATCACCTGTACTACAAGGCTCTGGAGGATGTCTTTACTTATGCTAAAGAATATGGCAAAAGTAAAGGAATAAATGTTCGTTGCTATGTACCAACACACTCGCTGATCAATTACTCGCAGTGGATGATTGTGAGCCCCGAAGCAAGTTTAGCATCAATGACTTGTGTCGATGGATATATTGCTCAAATATGGACGGGAACCTCACGAGAACCTAACTATTACAACGGCTTAGCTAAAGAACGGGTGTTCGAAACTGCATTTCTCGAATACGGCTCCATGGAGTCGATGACTGCCCCTACCGGACGTAAAATGTTTTTTTTAACCGATCCAATAGAAGATCGTTCGCAAGATTGGGTTGATTATAAGAAGAATTACGAAGCTACATTTACAGCTCAATTGCTCTATCCTCAAATTGCCGATTATGAGATCATGCCCTGGCCTGAACGCATATACGAAGGGCTGTATCGCAAAAGCAAAGGTAGTGAAGAACGGATAAGAATTCCCCGGCACTATTCAACTCAAATGCAGGTCATGACTAACGCATTGAATAGCATGCCCGTTTCTGCAAATAAAGTGTCCGGATCACAAGGTATTTCGGTATTATTAGCCAATTCATTAATGTTTCAACGTTATCCAACTCACAATGGATATGAAGACCCGCAGTTGTCTAACTTCTATGGACTCGCTTTACCTTTTCTGAAACGGGGTATTCCTGTAAAAACGGTACATTTTGAAAACCTTTCGCTAGCAGGGACATTGAAAGACACTAAAGTTCTGTTGATGACTTATTCTAATATGAAACCTCTGTCGGCCAAAGCACACGAATACCTTGCCGAATGGGTAAGAAGAGGAGGAATAATTGTTTATAGCGCCCGTGATAACGACCCTTATCAAACTGTTCTGGAATGGTGGAACACTGGAGATAATAAATACGCTGCCCCGTCCGATCATCTTTTTGAAAAAATGCATATCAGAAATACTCCTGAGCAAGGAGAATACACTTACGGGAAAGGAACCGTATATGTATTGCGCCACGATCCGAAAGAATATGTGCTGGCGAATCAGGGCGACACCGAACTTGTAAATGTAGTGAAGCAATTATACGAACAAAAAGCTAAAGCCGGAAAGCTTATTTTCAAAAACAACTTCTTTCTGCAAAGAGGAAACTACAATCTGATATCCGTAATGACAGAAAGCGTAAACAACCATCCTTATACATTAAAAGGAATGTTTGTTGATCTATTTGATCCTCAACTGCCTATTGTCAATGAAAAACTTGTTGATCCGGGTTCGCAAGCATTTTTGTATGACCTCAAGCTAGTGAAAGATAAAATTAAACCCCAAGTGTTGGCTACTGCTGCGCGTATTTATGAAGAAAAGATCAATTCCGGAGAGTATTCATTTGTTGCGAAAAGTCCTGAAAACACCACTAATGTCATGCGGATTCTCTTACCATCAGAACCGGTTTCGTATAGCATAAAAGATTCTGATGGAAACATTTTGAAGAATGCTTCATGCGATTGGGATAAAAACAGTAAAACCTTCCGCACTATTTTTGAAAACAGTCCAGCAGGAATTACCGTAACTATTAAATATTAAAATATAATCTATTTTACATATAACTGAAAATCAGACAAACATTTAAAGAAAACACACAAATATGATTAAAAAACTAACAGTACTATTCTCACTTGGAATTTCTCTATTTGCTGGCTATGCACATGGAGAAGATTTTAATGTCTCGCAAAACAATCTCAGGCCATCAGCCTATCCATTGATCACAATCGATCCTTACACAAGTGGATGGGCATTTACGGACAAACTATATGATGGCACTGTAAAACACTGGACAGGAAAGGATTTTCCTTTATTGGGTGCCATCAAAGTGGATAAGAAAGTGTATCGCTTTATGGGAACTGAAGATATTTCTCTACTCACAGTAGTCCCAACCTCAGAACAAGGGAAATGGGTTGGGAAGTACACTACAACTGAACCTTCGGGCAACTGGACAAAAAAAAGTTTTAATGATGCAACCTGGAAAGAAGGCCCGGGAGCTTTTGGTACAACCGAAAACGAATTTGCGGCCAAAACGAACTGGCAATCAGAATTTATCTGGGTCAGACGTACAATCAATCTGGACAAAGACCTAACCGGGAAAAAAGTATTTCTGGAATTCTCGCACGACGATGATGCGATTATCTATATCAATGGAATCGAAGTGGTAAATACCGGGAATACCTGCAAAAAAAATGCTCTTCAACCATTATCCAAAGAGGTTTTAGCGACACTGAAAAAGGGTGAAAATATCATTGCCGGATATTGCCGCAACAGGGTTGGAAACGGTCTGCTTGACTTTGGCTTGGTGGTTGAAAAAGAAAATCAAGAGTTAATGCCACAAACGGCTACGCAAAAATCGGTAGATGTTCAAGCTACGCAAACACATTATGTTTTCCAATGTGGAGGCATTAATTTGAAACTGACTTTCTCGGCACCGCTCTTTATGGATGATCTGAAACTTCTTTCGCGCCCGGTAAATTACATCTCATACGAAGCTGTTTCGAACGATGGGAAAGCTCATGCTGTAAGTATCTATTTCGAAGCTTCTACTGCATGGGCACTAGACAAACCACTACAAAAAGCTACTTTGGAAGGTTTTGCAGATGGAGATCTGTTTTTTCTCAAAGCCGGAAGCGCAGATCAGCAGATTTTGGCCAAGAAAGGCGATGATGTAAGAATTGACTGGGGATATTTCTACATGGCTAGTGACAAAAAAAATGTAATTCATAATATTGGGGATAGTTACAATTTGAGAAAAGGATTTATTAATGCTAAACAAAAAGAAAACACTGGTAAGCGCGAGAGTGCGATCGACCGTCTATCCCTGACACAATCGTTGGGCAATGTCAACAAGGCTGTTGCTGGAAAAATCATGATCGGTTACGACGATATTTATTCTGTTCAGTATTTTGGCAAAAACCTTCGCCCCTATTGGAACTCCACTAACGATCAAACAATAGTTGGCCAGTTCCGGAAAGCGAACAAGGAATATAAATCATTAATAAACAGATGTAATGCATTTGACAAGAATCTGATAACCGAAGCAACCCAATCAGGAGGTAAAGAGTATGCTGCATTATGCGCTGTTGCATATCGTCAGGCTATTGCAGCTCACAAACTGGTGGAAGCTCCCAACGGTGATTTACTATTCCTCTCTAAAGAAAATTTCAGTAATGGATCTATCGGAACCGTGGATGTTACTTATCCATCCTCACCATTGTTTTTATATTATAACCCGGAACTGGCTAAAGGACTGATGAATTTCATTTATTATTACAGTGAAAGTGGTAAATGGACAAAACCATTTCCTTCTCACGACATAGGTACTTATCCTATCGGTAACGGACAAACATACGGTGGCGACATGCCGGTAGAAGAAGCTGGTAATATGCTTGTACTGACAGCTGCGGTAGCTGCCACAGAAGGAAATGCAAGGTATGCCGAAAAACACTGGAATGTATTAACAACATGGACTGACTATTTGGTAGACAAAGGACTTAATCCTGAAAACCAACTTTGTACCGATGACTTTGCCGGTCACTTTGCACACAACACCAATCTTTCTATCAAAGCTATTATGGGAGTTGCATCGTATGCCGACATGGCCGACATGCTGGGTAAAAAAGAATTGGCTAAAACGTACTACACAAAAGCAAAAGAAATGGCTACGGAATGGGAAAAGTTAGCGAACGATGGCGACCACTACCGCTTAACTTTCGACAAACAAGGCACCTGGAGTCAAAAATACAACCTCGTTTGGGATAAACTTCTAAAGACTAATATTTTTTCAAAAGAAATTGCAGAAAAAGAAATAAAATACTACCTGACCAAACAAAACAAATACGGTTTGCCTCTTGATAACAGAGAAACTTATACCAAGACCGACTGGATTATGTGGACAGCAACACTAGCTAATGACAAGTCTACTTTTGAACAATTCATTCAACCAGTATATTTGTTTATGAACGAGACAACTGATCGTATTCCTATGTCTGATTGGATATTTACAGACAAGCCGAATCAACGTGGATTTCAGGCGCGTTCAGTTGTTGGTGGATATTTTATTAAAATGCTCGAAAATAAGTTGAAATAGATATGAGAAAGATTCAGTTATTATTTGTTGTTGTTTTATTAGTTAACTGTTTGCATGCACAGTCTGTCACACCTGTAGATTATGTAAACACCTTGGTTGGTTCTCAGTCAAAACACAGTTTGTCGAACGGAAACACTTATCCAGCCATAGCTTTACCCTGGGGTATGAACTTTTGGGTAGCACAAACTGGCAAAATGGGTGATGGTTGGGCATATACGTACGATGCCGACAAAATCAGAGGGTTTAAGCAAACCCACCAACCAAGTCCATGGATCAACGATTACGGGCAGTTTGCAATTATGCCCGTAACCGGTGAACCTCAATTTGATGAAGACAAAAGAGCCAGTTGGTTCTCGCACAAAGCCGAAATTGCAAAACCATACTATTACAGCGTATATCTGGCAGATCATAATGTGCTAACCGAGATCTCACCCACAATGCGTGCGGCAATATTCCGGTTCACGTTTCCGCAAAACGATAAATCATTTATTGTGGTGGATGCCCTTGACGAAGGATCGTATGTGAAAATTATCCCTAACGAGAATAAAATTATTGGTTATACTACTAAGAACAGCGGTGGAGTTCCCGACAATTTCAAAAACTACTTTGTTATTGTTTTCGACAAACCGTTTAGCTACAAATCAACCGTTAGTGAAAATGAATCGAAACAAAACCGGTTAGAAACCGAGAATAAACATGCTGAAGCTATAATAGGTTTTTCAACTAAAAAAGGAGAAATTGTTCATGCACGTGTGGCATCGTCATTCATTAGTTTCGAACAAGCCGAAATTAATTTGAAAGAGCTTGGCAATGATTCCTTTGACCAGATAAAAGAAAAAGGCAGGAAAGAATGGAATAAAGTATTAGGTAAAATTGAGGTAGAAGATGATAACATCGATAATCTACGCACATTCTATTCCTGCCTTTATCGGTCGGTACTATTCCCACGCAGCTTTTACGAAATTGATGCCAAAGGCAAAGTAGTTCACTATAGTCCTTATAATGGGCAAGTATCATCAGGCTACATGTTTACCGATGCTGGCTTCTGGGATACTTTCCGCTGTTTGTTTCCGTTTGTCAATTTGATGTATCCATCGATGAGTTCGAAAATGCAGGACGGTTTAGTGAATGCGTATAAAGAAAGCGGCTTCTTACCTGAGTGGGCAAGTCCTGGTCACAGAGGCTGTATGGTTGGTAATAACTCGGCATCTATTGTAGCAGATGCTTATCTGAAAGGTATGAAAGGATATGACATTGAAACACTCTGGAAAGCTGTTGTGCATGGAACTAACTCAGTACATCCGAAAGTGAATTCCACCGGACGTTTGGGATACGAATACTACAACAAACTAGGTTATATTCCTTACGATGTAGACATTAAAGAAAATGCAGCACGGACACTGGAATATGCCTACGATGACTGGTGTATCTACAAGTTGGGGAAAAAATTAGGAAAATCTGAAAAAGAAATCGGCATTTATGCCCAACGTGCTTTGAATTATAAGAATCTATTCGATCCAACGCATAAACTGATGCGTGGTAAAAATCAGGATGGAAGCTTTCAGTCGCCATTCAATCCATTGAAATGGGGAGATGCTTTTACCGAAGGAAACAGTTGGCATTATACCTGGTCGGTATTCCACGATCCACAAGGATTGATTAATTTGATGGGTGGAAAAACTGAGTTTAACCGTATGATGGATTCTGTGTTTGTGATGTCACCGGCATTCGATGATAGTTATTACCATGGAGTTATTCATGAAATTCGCGAAATGCAGATTATGAATATGGGACAATACGCTCATGGCAACCAGCCAATACAACACATGCTTTACTTGTACAATTATTCGGGGGAACCCTGGAAAGCACAGTACTGGATTCGAGAAGTGATGGATAAATTATACACGTCGGCACCTGACGGTTATTGCGGAGATGAAGATAATGGTCAGACTTCTGCCTGGTACGTATTTTCAGCCATGGGCTTTTATCCGGTTTGTCCCGGAAGCAACGAGTATGTGTTAGGTTCCCCATTATTCAAAAATGTAAAATTGAGTCTTGAAAATGGAAAACAAATAACTATAGAGGCGGATAATAATACAAAGACCAATAGGTATATTTCGTCTATGACCGTGAACGGTAGTCTTTTTCCGAAAAATTACCTGACACAGGATCTCTTGACTAAAGGAGCAAAGATATCGTTTAAGATGTCAGCATTACCAAATAAGCAACGAGGCACGAATGATAGTGACTTCCCCTACTCTTTCTCTACTGAACTGAGAAAATAATATAAATATGAGTTCTTTCTGATCCCTGTTCAGAAAGAACTCATATTTTAGAGTTTAATCACTACTTATTATTGGATTCTAAATGAAAAAATTCCGGTTTTTCTTGCAGGCGTAGTTTAACAATTCCTTTGCACACCCGGAATATGTAGCTATCTTGTAAATTCACTTTGTATCTGAATAGCAGTATCTTCCAATCCGTTTGATTTGGCGGTCAGCTTAATCGTTCCGGCCACTCCTTTCTTTGCACGGATGATTACCAGGCAAAGGCCGTTGAATGCTTCGCGCTCTTTGGATGGAAACGCAACCAGATTGGTAGCATCGCCATTATCGGTAGCGACTATCTCACCCGGACCATCCACCGAGAAGACAATGTTATTGTTTGCACGAGGAACGGTCAGTCCGTTTTTATCCGTTACCCGAACCGTTACGAAAGATAAATCATAACCGTCTGCTTTTATCCGGTTACGATCAGCTTTGCAATCAAGTTTAGCCGATTCGCCGGTCGTTTTCACGGATTCTTCCGCCCACTTCTGTCCGTTTTTGTAGGCAATTACTTTCAGTTCTCCCGGCTGGTATTTTACATCATCCCAGCGCAGGCGGTATTCGTATTGGCCTTTTTTCTTGCGTCCCAGCGATTGCCCGTTCAGGAACAGCTCTGCTTCATCTCCCGATGTAAATACATGTACCGGAGTGACTTCTCCTACCCGTTCCGGCCAGTTCCAGTGGGGCAGAATATGCACCATGGGCAAATCTTTGCGCCAACGTGACTGATAGAGGTAATAACGGTCTTTGGGGAATCCGGCCAAATCAATAATTCCTGTATACGAACTGCGGGCGGAATAGTAAGGTGTCGGTTCGCCGATGTAGTCGAAACCGTTCCACACAAACTCACCGGCTACGAAAAGATGCTTATCCTGTGCTTCGAATACCTTTTCCGCCGAAGAACCAAAGTCTACGGCATGCTGTTCGTAAGCGCTTACCTGGCAGTTTTTCGAATCGCCACCGCGACCGTCACGTATGATATCGCTGACTTTCGGAGAAACCGGGAAGAGGTACACCCCACGGCTACTTGCCGCCGAGGCTGATTCGGTACTCACGACCATTTTCTCCGGGAACTTCTCATGAAAAGGTGTGTACTGCGGTGCCGTACGGATACGGTCGGTTCCTTCAAACTCTGGGTCCTGACGAATTCCTTCGCCCTGATAGTTCAGTCCGATGACATCCAGTACTGCCGGCAGCGGCATATCGGGTTTGGCGTAGTTCATCGCACCCGTCGTGGGGCGGGTCGGGTCTTCTTCCCTCACAAAATCACGCAGGCGGGTTGCTACTTTCGCTCCCGCTTCAGCGGTATATTGTTCTCCCACTTCATTCCCGAAACTCCACAGGATAACCGACGCACAATTTTTATCCCGACGAACAAAAGTACGGGCATCCGGTTCAGACCAATCCGGGAAAATGAGGTGAAAGTCGTGCGGAGTCTTTTTGGTCTCCCAAGAATCAAAGATTTCGTCGATGACCAGGAAGCCCATCTTATCGGTCAGTTCAAGTAACTCCGGTGCAGGAGGATTATGCGACATGCGAATGGCGTTGCACCCCATCTCCCGAAGGATTTCCAGTTGACGCTGTGCGGCTCGCACGTTGAACGCAGAACCCAACGCACCCAAATCGTGGTGTTGGTTTACGCCCTTGAGAAGAATGTGTTCGCCATTTACCAGCAGGCCTTTGTCGGGATTGTATTCGATGGAACGAATGCCGAAACGGGTTTCGTATTTGTCCACCGCTTTACCATTCACACGTAACGTGGTTACCGCCAGATAAAGATTGGGCGTCTGCGTAGGTCGCGAGCCCCAAAGCTTCGGATTTTTAACCACCAGAGAGCCAGAAACTTTTGCATCTCCGCCTGCTGCGATTTGGCGCTTCACGATTGGGAAAGCAGCCACGGCTGTTGCTGATTTATTTCCGTTAGCATCCAAAGCATAGATTTGGGTAAACGCCTCAACGTCGGCACTTTTTTTCGAACTGTTATCGACCGTGACCTCTAGCTTAACGGTTGCAGACGATTTCGAAACCTGCGGAGTGGTTATATAAGTGCCGTATTGAGCCACATGCACCGGATTGGTTTTAGTCAACCACACATTGCGGTAGAGCCCCGCCCCCGGATACCAACGCGCGGAGTAGTTGGGATTATCCAACCGGATGGCCAGTTGATTTACTCCACCGGGTAGAACATAAGGTGTCAAATCGACCCGCCAGGAGTTGTAGCCGTAAGGCCAGCCGCCCACAAGTTTTCCATTGCACCAGACGATAGCATACGACATCGAACCATCTATATCGAGGAAAACCGACTTTCCGGCATCCGATTTAGGGATATCCAGTTTACGACGATACCATGCCACACCGTTAACCGGCAGGCGTCCCATACCCCCGCCCACTTCGGCTTTATCGCCTTTCTGAAACGGCCCTTTTATTGCCCAGTCGTGAGGCAGGTTAATCCGTTCCCAGTCACTATCATCAAAATTACTTTGTACAAACGGGAAATCACCGCCCGGATTCCCGGCTGGTCGTACATGACGCTTGGCCAGGTCTTTGATAAACGCATTTCCCGTAGGGAGAATCCAAGGCTTCAACACCTGTTGGGTAGCCTCTGTTTTGACCGCCTCTGTAGGTTTGGAGTCTGCATCCTTGCTGTCGTTATTTTCCGTCACCGCCGGACGAACGTCATATATCAGGTTATCGGCTTTATCGGCAGACGAGTACTTGTAGAATCTCCATCCGTCATTAATCGAGACGTGCTCACGGAGTTGAGTATTCGTTGCTGTTTTGCTCTGGGCAAAGCAATACGATGCCGTGAATATAAAAATCCCGATAATTAGCGAAATTAATGTACCTCTAGAAAAAGAAGTATTTTCATTTGACTGGTAGTTGTTCATGCTATCTTTTTTTCTTGGATTTGACTGCATAATATTAAGAAATAGATGAAACAGGGAACGTCGGCTAAGAAGCTCTAGCCTCAGACCGGCATCCCGATTCATGGATCGACCATCAAGATTATCAAAGCACGACCTTATCAACAATTTCCTGATATGTGATTTCAAAAATTATTTTAATGTTTCAATCAATTGCAAAAGTAGAAAAAAGACATGCCTGACATTTGCAATACCAGATATTAAATTTTTACTTTTAAATATTAGACTCCACTAAAAGAGCTAAATCCCCCATCAACCGGCAATACTACCCCGGTAATGAAGCTAGCCGCTTCAGAACACAAAAATTGAACAGCTCCATTCAGTTCATTTATGTCCCCAAAACGGCGCATAGGTGTATTGGCTATTACTTTTACACTACGCTCAGTCAAGGTTCCATCCGGATTAATGAGTACGTTCCGGTTCTGGTCACCAATGAAAAAGCCCGGAGCTATTGCATTTACACGTACTCCATCGCCAAATTTATTCGCCATTTCCAGCGCCAACCACATCGTAAAATTGCTTACTGCGGCTTTAGCTGCCGAATATCCCGGTACGCGGGTAATCGACTGAAGTGCCGCCATAGAAGAAATATTGATAATACTTCCCGATTTTTGCTCAGCCATATAGCGTCCAAATACGAAGCTTGGGTAAACCGTTCCATTCATATTCAGGTTAGTTACTTTATCCCAATCGGCAATTTTCATATCAAAAAATGTCTGGTCTTCATTTAATGTACCACCAGGTATATTTCCTCCTGCTATGTTTAACAAAATATCAATCCGATCCCATTTCTCAATAATTTCTTTCGCTGCATTTTCAAGGCTCGGGATGTCTAGGACATTTCCTAAAACTCCGATTACTTCTCCACCCTCTGCTACCAACTCTTTTACGCGGGCATCAAGATTTTCTTTACGAATATCCATGGCCACCACTTTAGCTCCTGCTTTGACAAAACTTTTTGCAATACTGCCTCCCAACACACCACCTGCACCGGTAATTACAGCAACTTTTCCTTTAATACTAAATTGATCATTCATCTTATTTTAATTTTAATCAGCAATAAATTTATTTCTACTTTCAGCATAAATCATCTAATAATTAATCCGGCAATTCGGTGCTAACAGCTGCCATAATTCCCGAAACCTGAGCTAGGGCATACATTCTCCCATGAAATGAATATCCCGGATTATGCTTTGTATTGGCATCGTCCAGCATCAGTTTTCCATGGTCAACCCGCATTGGCAAACCCGGATTTTCTTTCTCAAAGATTCGCACCAATTCAACCAAATGCCCGCGTCCTTCGAGATGCGACGCTTCCATAAAATTTCCATTAGCAGCAACATCTGTGCTTCGCAAATGAACAAAATGCGTTTGCTTAGCAAACTGCCGGGCCATTGCAGGAACATCGTTATGCAAGCCCGAACTCAAAGATCCTGCACAGAAAGTAAAGCCGTTGTTTTTGCTTTTTTCGGCATTCAATATCCATTCTATATCTTCGGTATTTCCAACAATGCGAGGCAGCCCCAACACCGGAAATGGAGGATCGTCCGGATGGATACAAAGGTTCACGCCAAACTCCTTGGCCGTGGGAATTACACTTTGGAGAAAATACTTCAGGTTTTCACGTAATTGGTCTTTATCAACACCTTTGTAAAGGGCTAGCAACTCATTGAACAGCTCCACTGGTTTTTGAACATTCCCTTTAAAATTCTCATTAACAAAGCCCTGCGTTTTTACGATAATCGTATTGATCAATTCCGCCTTTTCAGCTTCTGTAATAGTAGTATTCAGCTCATTCACTTGTTGCATTTCTTCTGCTGAATAATCATGCTCTGCTCCTGCCCGGTTCAGAATATAGCAGTCAAAATAGGCAAAACGAATTTTATCAAAATAAAGCGTCGAAGTGCCATCGGCTAATTTATAATTCAAATCGGTGCGTATCCAATCAATAACCGGCATGAAGTTGTAACAAACCGTTTTAATTCCCGCTTTTCCAAGGTTGGACAGGCTTATTTTATAATTTTCAATCAATTGCTGCCTGTTTGTACCACCATATTTAATGCTTTCCGACACAGTCAAGCTCTCTACCACCGACCACCGCAAACCGTAACTCTCTATGTAAGTTTTCAGATTTGTTATTGCCTCTAAAGTCCAAACATCACCGTTTGGAACCTCATGCAAAGCGGTAACAATTCCTTCCACTCCAATTTGCCGAAGCATATCAAGCGTAATATTGTCATTTTTCCCAAACCAACGCCAGGTCTTTTCCATATTCTTATCCGTTAATTATGATGTTTTAAATCCAATTTTATTTTTTTCAATTCGTCCAGATCATGCACGGGACGCTCAATATCATAGGGAATTGGACGCTTGGAGTAAGTTTGAAAGTACAGCAAACAAGCATCTTTCCACCAAACAGCATCACGTTCCTGAATTCTCAATTTTGATTGTACTTCTGAAAATCGCTGTGCATCTACGTAATTTTCAGCTTTGTCCCATATCTTTTGAAAATCGCGAACCTCATTCACACCCGAATCATAGGTGTAGCAAAGTTCTTCCCACATCGTTCTCCCGTTTCTCATCCGGTAATCCCACGGCACATGATGAAACCATAAAATGAGATTCTCGGGACAAGTGGACAAGCCATTATATTGTTCCTTTAATGGAGAGGCATACTGCGACACAGCATCACTTCCGCTGGTAGTCCGGTCAAATCCCAGCCCGACAGAATCTGCTTTGTGATAATACGATGGCAACCAATCCGGACGGGCACCTGCAATGGCACACCACGGTTCCGGACCATAATGATGTCCCCATGCAAAAAGGTGATGAAGTCCCATGGGCATCATATAATCCACCGCCGCTTCGCGCGACCTGAGCATCAAGCCAGTCACCGTTTTTACAAATGAATCATCCGCTGTAAAAGTCATTTTAACCCACTCTCGTGCAATTTGCTCAGAAGTCAACTTATCATTCCATGCCAACCTACCAAAGGCATACCAATTGGCCTGTGCAAAGTGATGCCCACACCAGTTAGTATCCTCACCAATATTGGCTACGCCGGCAATTGCCGACAAATCATTCCCATAAAGCGCACCATCTGTAATTTTTCCAATTGTAGAGCCTGCACCTTTGCAATATGTATCGGCATCCAAGCATTCTTTCCACATGGGCGAAAGAAAAACCAACTGATTGGATTGCCCCAGGTATTCCTGCGTTATCTGAAACTCTGGCATTATTTTAGTCCGTTTCAATCCGCCAAATAAAGCACTAAAAGGTTCACGTGGCTGAAAGTCAATCGGTCCATTTTTCACCTGAATAATGACATTATCATGGAATTGTCCATCGAATTTTACAAATTCTTTATAGGCAAGCTTGGCGCGGTCATCGCCCGGTTCGTAGACAAAAGCGCGCCACATAAGCAAACCGCCATAAGGTTTCAATGCATCGGCCAGCATATTTGCACCGTCGACGTGCGTGCGGCCATAGTCCATCGGGCCCGGAAGACCTTCCGAATTAGCTTTTACGAGAAATCCTCCAAAGTCAGGTATCAGTTTATATACTTCAGAAACTTTGCGGTTCCACCAAGTCCTGACCTCCGGATTCAATGGATCAGAAGTCGGCAACCCGCCCAGTTCCTTGGGCGACGAGAAGTTAATTGACAAATAGACTTTTATATGATACGGGCGTAATTCACCGGCTACTACTTTCACTTTATTTAAAATATCGGCAGAAAGCATCCGAGGTGAAGCATTTACATTATTCAACACAACGGCATTGATTCCGATAGAGGCATTCGCTCGTGCATACTCCTTGTAACGTGGTGAAATCTTTCCCAGCAGTTCGTCCCATTTCCAAATAGAGTGCCCGGCATAACCGCGCTCAACGGTTCCATCCAGATTATCCCAATGATTGAGAATACGAATTTTATACGAAGGCTTTTCGGAAACGGTAATATTTCCTAAAAATTCATTCGTTTGTATCAATCTCAGCAAATGAAAAACGCCATAAAGCAATCCTTTTTCTCCGACAGAAGCAACTACAGTTACAACTTTATTATTCTGTATGAATGTTTTAATCACATATCCTTCGTCGCCAAGCTGGATCAACTCATCTTTTAATCCAAAGGAAGCAACAACCCTATCTTTTAAAGTCCCTACTACCAGAACATTATCAGTCAAGTCATTCGTCACCGGAAGTGATTTCCCTGTCATTTCAGCCCAACCATGCTGAAACTCCTCAACTGCAAACAAATTTTTATCCGCTCTTAATGTTGAAAAGAGTTGAGGATTCGTTTTTGTTTTATCAAAACGCAACCACAGTTGATGGCCATCTTCGGCCTTCAGGTACGAAACAGCCAAAAACAAAAAAAAATAGAGTGCTAATTTTCGAATCATTTTAAAGATAAGTATTTTTTATTTATCTGTAATTTACGATACAAATATACGCTTATTCATTTATGAGAACCAATAAAATGTTTAGCGATTGCCACCTCCATCAATCGTTTTTATCGTCCCATCCAGATTGTATTCCAACTCAACGACTTTGATGCTTCGCAACCATGTTCTACCTCCCGAAGGGACACTATCATGATGAAAAAGATACCATTTCCCCTTAAATTCAACAATGGAATGATGGGTAGTCCACCCCACCACCGGAGTCAAAATCACACCGGCGTACTTGAATGGTCCGTAGGGATTATCGCCTATGGCATAGCATAGTTTGTGGGTATCTCCCGTGGAATAAGAAAAATAATATTTGCCGTTGTATTTATGCATCCACGGCCCTTCGAAATAACGGCGGCCATGATCGCCAGCTTTCAATGGTTTGCCATTTTCATCCAAAATAACGACATCACGCGGCTCCTCAGCAAATCCGAGCATATTATCGCTTAGTTTTGCCACACGGGCGTACAAAGCGGGATCTTCATCAGCTGGTTCAGTAGGGCTTTCAATTGCTTTATTATTGCGGTAGCGTTGAAGCTGCCCACCCCACAGACCTCCAAAATAAATATAAAAATCGTTAGCATTATCCTCTAAAACTGCCGGGTCAATGCTAAAGCTACCTTTTATCGGGTCGCTTTGCGGCACAAACGGACCTTCCGGCTTATCACTGATAGCCACACCAATGCGAAAAATATCGTTCTGATCCTTTAACGGGAAATAGAGATAATACTTTCCATTTTTACAGGCCACATCCGGCGCCCACAATTGACGGCCTGCCCACGGAATGTCTTTCACATCAAGTGCAACACCATGATCGATCACGTCACCATCAATGTCTTCCATCGAGAAGACGTGATAGTCGCGCATATCAAAGTGATCTCCATTATCATTTTCAGCAATGCCTGATTCGATATCATGTGACGGATATATATAAATTTTGCCATTAAATACATGAGCCGAAGGATCGGCAGTATACAGGTTTTTGACAAGATATTTTGGTTCTTTCATTTGTTACATTGTTAATTAAATCCTCTGTTTTATAAATTATTATTTTTCGCCGGCTTCTTTAATGATAGTGTTTACAACCAGCTTAGGCTTATAATCGCGATCGAAAAGCAAAGGATAATCCTTCCGTCCGGCTATAGGCCAGTTATTTCTCCATGCAACAGCAATCAGAAATTCATTCTTAATAAGTCTTTTAATGTTGATTGCAAGTTTCGTCCTGTTGCAGTTTGTTTGAGACTTCTCATTTTATAATACTCCTATTTCTGTTATAATACTTCTATTTCTGCATAAACTTCTTTAGCCTGTTCTTCTTCTACACTTTGCTTATTTCTACGCTCAGCAAGCTCTTTCTGCAATGTTTCGTTCATGCTGGTCGAAATCGGGTAAAAGAAAAGCGCAACAACGCCAATCACAAAAGTAATACCAGGGATAAGACTAGCTGTTAGTCTGATACCTAGCACAGCAGAAGTACTTTGCACCGTATTGGGAACAAACCCGAAAGAATCAATGATGCCTCCACAAATAGCACCACCAATGCCAAGTCCGGCTTTCAAAGCAAAAACGATTCCTGCAAACACAAAACCTGTAGCTCTGCGATGATTAACCCATTCTGAATGATCGGCCACATCACCCATCATTGCCCAAAGCAAAGGAATGGTTGGAGCATAAGCCATACTTTTCAAAATGTTTATAATAAAAATCAATCCTATGCTTTTTGGCGATACCATGAAAAACATCGCTGTAAACAAAGCCGTCAGCGACAGGCAAACAATAAACACATTGCGTTTTCCGAAAATATTGGAAAGAAATTGTGATAACAGAATTACTCCGGCAAGCGTTACAAGCTGTCCAATCATATTGAAAAGACTGAAACCAACGGCAAAAACGGTCGAATTGTCTTTGGCGATCAACCCAAATGCATCCAGAAAATGATGCCACACACCATAACTCTGGCCAGCATCACTCACCAAACCTATATTTCGAAGAAATACAAACAACGCATCTTTGTCTACAAAATAATTAAAATAGTACGACATGCTGCTGCCCCACAAAGACAAGGTTATAAATAAGAACAAAGTTAATGCAAACATAGCCTTCCATGGACGGTTACTTAAAATATCCTTAAAATCCTGCTTTACAGAAGTTTTTTGATTTACTGGCGGCGTAATTCGTTCCTTTGTCGTTAAGAAAGTAATAATAAATAAGCCAACCACAATCACTGCAAATAAAGTTATAGTCACAAACCAACCTTTCTGAGCATCTCCTTGTCCGAACTTGGCTACCAAAGGTAACGTAAGACCCTGAATGATAAAGGTGGCAATTGTTGCAGTTACAAAACGAACTGAGGCAATACTTGTACGCTCTTTTATGTTGCTGGTCATCACACCTCCTAAAGATGAATATGGGGTATTATTAAACGAATAAACCGACATCAATAGAATATAGGTAACACCCGCATATAAAATTTTCCATCTTTCTGTCAGATCGGGCGTAGAGAATGCAAGTACAAAGAATATTGCAAATGGTATCGCCGTCCATAATACCCATGGACGATATTTACCCCAACGGGTATTGGTACGGTCGGACAAGATTCCAACCATGGGATCGACAAAAGCATCGAATACACGGGCTATCAACAAAATCATACCTGCTGCAGTGGCCTTTATTCCAAATACATCGGTATAGAAAAATAATTGAAATGTCATCATCATTTGGAACACCAAATTTGCAGACCCATCCCCTAAGCTGTATCCAATTTTCTCTCCCAAGGATACTTTTTGTGTTGTTGACTTCATTGATTTATTTTTGATTAATTTATACATTATTTCCAACTATCAGTCCTGAAAGGAGCTGCTGGCAAACCTTCTTTGTTATAAAGATTTGCACTTTCAGGGTTATCAGCCCAAGCATACCGAACCGAAACCGGATTTGAAACTTTATTGCTCCAAACCACCAGCTTATTTCCAGTTACCTTTGCCGAAGCCCAAACAAATTTTCCATCCGAACCTGCGATTGCAATGTTATTTAGGCTTTTACCTCCTGTTATTATTAAGCCACTTCCAATACTTTTAAAAGAAATGAATATGCTGTCTTTTTCAATTTTCATCGATTGATACAGTGGGCCAGAACTTACAACATCTTTAGCTGCATAAGCCATTCTTTTGGCTAACAAGGCAAGTCTGTCACCAACAGGTTTTTTATTTACCGGATGAATGTCATTCCCTTCGCCCAAATCAATTGCCACTGCCATACCGGTATTGGGGATGGATAAGGTTTTAAACTGAGACTCCCGGAACAATGCCCAGTTACTTTCTCCCGGCTCGCTCACCGGCTTCATATAATTGGGTAGTTGAACATACAAAAACGGCAAGTTCCTGTCTGACCACACACTCCTCCAACTTTGAATTAGCTGAGACAGAAGCGCCGTGTATTCCAACGGTTTTCCAGTATTGGACTCTCCCTGATACCAAAGAAATCCTTTCAAACAATAGTTCGTCAGCGGAGCAATCATGGCATTGTATAACCCGCCCGGTTTCCATCTGACAAAGGTTTGTCCGCCCAATGGTTTCATTTTAGCCCCTTGTTTAAAAAGCCATTCGCCGGTCAAATCAAGAGTATCAGTAGCACTTTCAACAACATACCGTTTATTTGGAACAAATCCTCCATTGCCAATATTACTCACCACACGAATCACAATGGTATTTTCACCTTCTTTCAACAGTCCTGCAGGGATAGGATAACGCCGCGGAGGGTATTGGTAGCTGGTTGTCCCAACGAATGTTCCATTCACATAAACCGAATCGGCATCCACAATCCTGCCTAAAATAAGGGTCGATGGCTTTCCTGTTAAAGAAATCGGAACGTTAATCTTCTTACGAAACCAGACAACGCCGTTTTTTATTTCAGGGTCAATATCGGCCCAATATCCGGGAATTCTCATTGTCTTCCAATCAGATACATTCAGCTCCGGTTTGGACCAACGAGTATCCGCTGATTTATTTCCTTCGTCATTCCTATTTAATTCCGAATACCAGCCAGCTATTCGAGCATTATTTTCACTCTCTATTTTAGCTATTAATTCTTTGTTTTTAAACCGCTGGAGTTCACTATAATAATCAGGGAACGGTTTTAAAGCTTCTTCGCTTAACCAAGCTTCTGCAGGCGAGCCTCCTAGGCTAGCGTTGATAATTCCAACCGGCACTTTATAGGTATCGTAAATATTCTTTGCAAAGAAGTATGACACTGCCGAAAATTCAAGCACATTTTGTGGATTTGCACTTTTCCACGAACCGGATTCCAAATCAGCTTGTTGAATATTAAAATTATATTTCTGTGGAACGTAAAACATCCTGATATACTTGCATTCCGAATTTTCAATCTCTTTCGGATAATACGGGCTCACCCGCCTCATGGGCAATTCCATATTAGACTGCCCGGAAGCAAGCCAAACATCGCCAATCAATATGTCATTTATTGTAACTTCATTTTTATCTCCTTTAATTGTCATCGAGTACGGACCTCCAGCCATTTGCTTAGGCAGCTTAACCTCCCACTTTCCATCTTTATTGGCAACCGTCTCATAATTTTTCCCTTTAAATACTAGCTTTATCTTCTCACCATTACCTGCCCAACCCCAGATCTTCACATTTACAGCACGTTGCAAAATCATTCCATCACTGATCAGTTTTGGCAACTTTACCTGTGCAAATAACTGAATTGTAAAGAGTAACATCACTATCAATAATTTACTCCTGCTATTCATCATTATATTATTTGTTTTTATCATTCTACAAGTAGATAGAATATTACATATTTAAAATATTCTTACTTTCAGGTGCCCCTAAATAACTAGGCCTTAGCCCTCCCGTGTTTATGATAATTTTTTGTACAATCACACCGGGATCAAGCATCCAAAGCTTCAATGTATGATAGCCGGGGTTAGTTACTTTCAAAGTTGCAGTACAATAACGAGCCTGTTTTACAACGGTTTGTGCCCAAGCCGGATTTGAATAATGCACTTTGAATTTATCAGGAACATTAGTAATGTACTGTGGTGTCTCGTCATCAAACGAAACAGCAAATTTAATATCGCGTCCTGGTATAAAGTTTAGAAGTGGCGACGTAATAAGAGTAATTTGAACAGTATCTTTAGAGAACATGTACACGGGATACTCCAGGCATGGAGCGTCTTTCCCAATTGTTGCTGTCAGGGCATTGACCGGAGCGGTAGCTCTCATTCCTGATAAGGTAAGGCCGTAATCGTCAACTTTAATCCATTTTCTGTCACCTTGTTCGATATTTTTAGAATAATGTTCCGCCTCAATAGAAACTAAACCTCCACTTTCAATAAAGCCTTTTAGATTTTCTCTGTTTACTTCAGTTGGGTTAAACGCACTAATCGCAATGGACACTTCCTTGCCGGCACCTGCAATTTTAATTACGCCTTCAGTTTTACCTTTCGGCAATTTTGACTCATCCAGATTCGCTAAAATTCGTTTGTCTTTATTCATTATCGTTCCTTTGCTTTCGCTAAAAGTGAGCCATGGAACATTAGTTGTTACAGTGTATTTAAAAGAGGCTTTCCCCCTGTTGAAAATTTCGATATAATGTTGACGACCATTAAAAATATCAAATTCTGGTAACACAGCTTTTCCAACAGAATTCGGCCAGCTTGCTTCCGTTCCCTCTAAACTGACACCCATTGACGCTGAGTCAGGAACTTCAACCTTAACCAGTTTAATAGCATTCAAATTATTTATTTTAGGGGGTGCCCAATCGGTATACCCGATGTGAGTCTCATCCATAAAGTGATTCCATTTCCCGCCGGCAAACTCACGATTGTAATAAGCCATTAAGTCTGTATCAGCTTGAAACAGGGCTCTGGTTTGAGTTTCCATGTCGTTAGCACTAGCGCGTTTCTGACTCGCATACAAGTTATTTTTAGCTGCAGTCAAATACATTTCGTTGACTATTGAGCTAGCTTTTGTTGGAAATAAAACTATCTGATAAAAGGCATCTCGTTTTTCCTGAGGCAGCTTATTATAAATTGCTTCGGCTTGAGCCGTAATTTTATTAAATTCAGAGACTACGTTTTCCGCTTCATTATAATTCACCAAACTATATGTCTGCGGCGATAACGATTCCGGCTTTCTCCGACCATTAAATTTTGTATATTTTGAAATAATATCGGCAATTTCATCAGCGTAGGTTGGTCCGAACTCACGGGTAACCCATAAACGGGTGTACTCATTGATATTAGAGTTTGTCCATTTCTCAGTATTCCAGGCAAGGTTCATAAAATATTCCATAGGCAACTCGTAACCTTTAAAGTGTCCTACGTTTACTATCCAGATTTTATCAGCCCCATATTGTTTGGCAAGTGACATTTGGTCCCATATTTTAGCAATCGGATTGGTATTAATCCATTCATAGCTTCGTGGGTCACCGTGATAGTCGAAGTGATAATACACTCCAGCGCCACCACTTCGTTTACGTTCATCGGGGGTGGGTAGCCTGCGGATATTTCCCCAGTTATCATCTGACCACAAAAGCGTTATATTATCGGGTACACGCATGCCTTCGTTGTAATATTCCATTATTTCTTTATATAAACACCACGATTGAGGGACTTTAGTTATATCTGTGTCGATTTCTTCACGAATAATCTGTTGTTGCTTATTGACAATATTCTCCACCATTGCAATATTAGATTTCATATCGCCACCTATCTCTGAATCGTTCGCTCCCCGAAGACCCATGGTGATTACACTTTCGTATTTTTTATTGCGTCGTACCCCTTCACGCCAGAAATTTTCCATGATGTCCGGATGTTTATTATAATCCCAATGTCCAAGGGTTTGAAAGTAGCGTCTATCCCATTCTTGTTGAGAGCGGATCATCGGTTCCTGATGTGAGGTACCCATTACGATACCATATTCATCAGCAAGACGTGGATTTTCAGAATCATCTTCGTTAAAAGCATTGCTCCACATGGCTGGCCAAAGATAATTGGCTTTTATTCTGAGCATCAACTCAAAAATGTGTGTGTAAAATTCATGGCCATAGTTCACTACCATTTTGCCAACAGGAGGATTTTGACATGGTTTAGCCATTCCATATTTTTCTTTAATCCAGCCTGTAAGGGCAGGCGCTTCGTCATTAATAAAGATTCCCCGGTATTTTACACTAGGATGTTGAGTATATGTCCCTGACTTGACGTAGAGTGCGTCTTTATGATCAATAGCAACATCCGCCCAGAAATACCAGGGAGACACGCCTATTTGTTCTGACAAATCGTAAATCCCATAAATGGTACCGCGCTTGTCGCTTCCCACAATGACGAGAGCTTTATCTACACCAGGAAGTGGGTTTTCTATAGTCTGTATGCTAAATGCCTCCCACTTACCTGCTATCTCTTTGATGTCAAGTTTCCTCTTTTTTACCAATATATCAACAACTTGACTTTTACCTAGTGTTCCAACTATTACTACTTCTTTTTGATGCGGGAGTGTGTCAAATACAATTTTAGGCTCATTGCTGGTTACTTTGCCAATATCAGATTTTAAATCTTTTAAGGCACGTATTACACCCGGATAATCTTTAGAGCTGATGCACAATGTGGTTGAATTTCCGGATGCAGATAATGTAAATAAATCTTTACCACCGGATGTCGAAATATAGGTTGCTCCTCCAATAGCAGAAGCAGTTGATGGCAACAATAAAACCATCCCCAGATAAGCCCAGAAACCTAACTGACGTTTCAACAAATTGTTCATTCTCATTTTTAAAATCATAAGCGTAATTTGATGCTATTTTAGTTGTTATCCATAGTTACTGTAAGACCAATTTTATCGATACAATACTTTGTGCTGCGAGTGCCACATTAACTGATTTTTGTCGCTGCCTAATAGTTGTTGCAATTGATTCCATATTTTTAATTGCATTGGTTTCCACTGCGAATGCTGTACTAATTGCAGTTGGCGATGTAACTTGCAGTATAACAGGTGTAGCCTTTATTATTTATGATAACAAATCCACCCGTTGATCTAGTAACATAATTAAAAAGGAAGAATTTGTTTTAAGTAAAAACCTAAAAATCATACATCCAGCCTGTAATGAGACAAAATTATGGCCGATTGGGAGCAGATTATTTGTGAATCCCAATCAGCCATAAGTTAATTATTCAATTAATAACCAGGATTCTGATATGCTGCTTTTTCTGCAGTTGTCATATCCATACCATCAATCTGTCCTTGCGGTATTGGATCCAAATAATGTTTTGGTAAAATAGTACGCGTCACAGTTTGAATCGTACGATCTCCAATATCTTTTCCGCATATACGGTAAGTACCGGCAACATCTGCCCATGTTTGTGTCCGTCTCAAATCAAAGATACGATGCCCTTCGCCGTAATACTCACGCGAGCGTTCGGCCAAGATATAGTTTATATCAATAGTAGCTGGCGTAGCAGCTATCATGGCAGCGCTATTATCTGCAACTACAACTGCATTTTGAGCATTGCTATATCTCCATTTTCCGGCACGCGCACGAATCACGTTTATCAATCCTCTAGCAGTTCCATCGTTAGCATATGTACCAGTTATAGCTGTTGTAGTTGCCCCTTTCACGGCCGCTTCAGCTGCTATAAAAAACAGTTCAGAGAACTTGTCAATTGGGAAAGGACGGGTACTACCAGCATTAGGATTCCCTACTCCAGTACCATTATCTGTACGATAAGGTCCTAATTTCCAGATACCAGGGTATATAATTCGGCTTATAGCACTCGGTCCTACTACATAATCAGCTCTTCCCGGCATTGTACCAGCACCAACATTACTTATACCTGCCGTTTTAGCTGCAGGATAAACGATAGATGGATCATCTGTACTTAAGAAAGAGAGTACCGGATTACCTGGAACTATAGACATACCGTTCGCATTAATCAAAGAAGCACTGGTATTGCCATACATCGGCCAGTTAGCATGGTAAACAGTTGTAAAAGTTCCATCATAACGGGAATCATTCGTTTTATCTGCAAAAGTATTTGTAAATACTCCAATAGGGGGAGCCATACGTACCCATGGGCGTCCCAAGTCTTGAGTAGAAACACGGTAAACAGAACTTATTTTAAATGTAGAACCACCATCATCAGAACTTCTGATGTTAGGATAATTCCATGTTAACATCCAACCGGCGAAATTATCCGGAGCACCTGCACTACCAGAACTAAGACTACCGCCATTATATTGTGCACTTTTCTCTGTATGATCAGCATAAAGCATTACTTCTTTATTTCGATCATTCGAACCAACATTAACATCATAATAGGTTGATAATAACCCATATGTTCCAGGATTAGCAATGGCTGCAGTAGCAGTATTGTAAGCCTGCTGAAAATACCAAGCAGCATCTTTTCCATTAGGATCAGTTCTGTCACATGCCGGATATGTAGGAATGTTATTCGGATTTTGAAGCCACCAAGCATACGTCAAATAAGCTTTAGCCAAAATTAGTTGGGCAACCTGTTTGGTTACTGTACCTGTCAGACGTTGCGAAGTAGGTAAATTATTCACGGCTGTAATCAGATCAGGGAATATACATTTAGTATAAACTTGAGGCACAGTATTGCGCACCGATGTTCTTACAGGATTTGTATTAAACTTCAGTTCTCCAGAACCTAAATCCAAAGGTACTCCACCGTATCTTTGCACTAATAAAAAGTAATCAAATGCACGGAAAAAATTTGCTTCGGAAATTAGAGAACTAGGAATAGTATCCGAAGTTCCCTTTTTACTCTCATTTACCAATGAAGCATTCTCTATAATACCGCTAGCAGTATTAATATTAGAATAAACAGTTCCCCATAATATGGAAATTGGGTAAGATGATGCATCAAAAGTTGCTGCACCTGAATAATCCATTGCTGTAAAGTTTCCATCAGCACTAGCGCCCCATGTAGCTTCATCAGTACCAGTCTCACAAGCATTGTAGTAGTAGGCTTGTCCGTATATATTTCGCAGGTTGGCATACAATGAGGTTATCCCCCCTTGAACGCCTGCTTTTGTTTTAAAATAATCGGGCGTAAAAAAATTCCGCGGATTCTCTGTCAAAAGATCAGACGAGCATGCCATAAGGAACATAGATACTAAAGCTGTTCCTATTAAAGATTTTATATATTTACTTTTCATCTCGTTTTATTTAAAATGTTACGTTAATACCCATTAAGAAGTTATGAGTTGAAGGTGTATTAAAACCAACAGTTAGTATACGTTTGTTGTAAGAAGCAACTGCTGAATTTCCATCCCCATATGAATTGGTTTCCGGATCCATTCCTGACAAATTGTGGTAAGGCGAAAACAATGTGAATGGATTCTGTACAGTTCCATAAAGCCGTAGTTTTTGAATTCCGGCATATTTCAACCATTTCTGTGTGAAGTTATACCCAAGTGTAATAGTTCTTATTTTGACATATGATGCATCAAAGTAACCCAACAATTGTCCATATTTTGGATTATCACCACTTAATGGTCCGGCAGGATTGGGGAAAGCTGCGCTTGTATTTGTCGGAGTCCAGTAGTCAACTTTTATATTACCTCTACGCCCTGTCAGCATATTGAGGTAACTGCCCGATCCATAAAGAGTACTGATAAGAATACCTCCACTTTGAAAGCCACCCACAACATTCAAGTCAAATCCTTTATAGGCTACACGAGTATTAAAACCACCTTGAAAATCAGGATCAAGATTGATAATTTGTCTATCAGCTGGCCCAATTGCCCTTGTTGGTGAACCATCGGCATTATATGTACCTGTATATTGTACCTTAATCATACCATCCACTCCACCTTTTTCTAATGTTTGAAAATACTGATAATCAGCATCGGTTTTATTCCAAAGCCCTACTTTTTTAAAATCGTAGATACTATTAATTGAAGAACCCTTAAACCAACCATTTGATTCATCCCGATCTGCTCCTGACGTGAGTCCTGTAATTTTATTTACATTACGATACACGTTAGCTCCAACTTCCCATGTCCAACCATTGAGGTTATCTAATATCACGCCGTTAAGTGACAATTCGAATCCCTTATTTTGGGTTGAACCGATGTTGGCCATATAACTACTAACACCAGATGTTGAAGGTAAATTTACACTCATCAAAAGATCTTTTGTATCTGTTATATAATATTCAAAAGTACCTGACAAACGATTATTTAATAATGAAAAATCAGTAGCAAAATTCTTTGTTATAGAATACTCCCAGCCTAATTTTGCATTTGGTACAGTTTTCACACTAAAGCCTGTGAGGTATGAAGTTCCAAAATTATATGGCGAAGTGTTTAACGATCCTAGCGTAGAATAAGGAGCAACAGCTTGATTAGAAGTTTGTCCATAACCCGCACGTAACTTTAACGCATCAATCCAAGTTATGTCTTTCATAAACGATTCTTTATTGATGTTCCATCCTACAGAGACTGCTGGATATGTATGCCACTGATGTCCGGGAGCTAACCTTGAAGAACCATCTGCACGCCCGGTAACACTTATCATATAGCGGTCGTCAAAAGAATACATTATACGTCCCATCCAAGACTGCAAGCCCCATACCGTATATCCCTGATAAGGATTACCAGAGCTATCATTACCTGGGTTAATAGTAATATCGCTTGAAGCTGATTGTCCAAGATTATAAAATTGTAAGTTGTCTGTTGGAATATTTGTTGCAGACACATATGTACTGTTGTAAAAATTTTGTTCTGATGAATACATTGCTACAGCATTAACCCTATGTTTTCCAAATGCGCGATCGTAAGTCAGCATGTTTTCTACTGACCAATCTGTACTATATGAGTTACTGAGACTAGCCGATGATGGAGTTGTAGCTGAAGAACTCATTACTCCAACACCTGAATACGACCCGGCATTACTAAAGTTGAAGTTTGCCCCAACATTAGTCCGGTATTTCAAGCCGGTTACTCCTGGAACTTTTAATTCGGCATAGAAAGAGTTATATGAACCAAAAGCCTTTTTTTGATCTTTCCACGAATCTCCCAAATTTTCAATATTTCCTTTAGTTAAAACATATTGGTTATCCATCACCATACTTATAATCTTTTTAAAAGTTCCATCAGCATTGTATGGATTGGTAATGGGCGACATGCTCAATACACCGTACATTCCCAAACTAGCACCATTGGTTACATTAAAATTTGTATTCGTGGTAAAGCCAACCTTAATATATTTACCAATTTCCTGATCAAGAGAACCTCGAATAGCGTAACGATTATAGTTCGAACCAGGAATTACCGCTTGATTTTTGTAGTAATTTGCACCAAACTTGTAACTTCCCTTTTCGTTACCACCTGAAACATTTAAATCGTGACTTTGTGTAGTTGCAGTTGTATAAAATAATGACTGCCAATCTGTATTTACATCATTTGATTCATCTACTCCATTCGTTGTATATCTACCTGATGCTTTACGGAGAGCTACAAACTCAGGTCCATTCATCATTGGGTAATAAATAGCTTTTCCTACACCATAATAGCCATTGTAACTTACCTGAGGTGCTGCACCCTTTACTCCTTTATTAGTTGTTATCAATATAACACCGTTAGCACCACGCGATCCGTAAATGGCAGTGGCAGAGGCATCCTTCAAAATATCAAGACTTTTTATATCATCAGGACTAATATCGCCTATTGTCCCAGAAAAAGGGATCCCATCTAGCACGATAAGTGGATCATTGTCTGCATTTAGCGAACGAGTTCCACGAATACGAATTTGTAGCGTGGCCCCTGGTTTTGAATCAGTTTGTTGTAAATTTACACCCGCAACTCGGCCTTGCAATGCTTGAGTGACATTTCCAGCTGGGACTTCTTTTAACATGCTTCCACTTACCGAAGCAACAGAACCTGTTACAGCTTCTTTTCGTTGAGTACCATATCCTACAACTACAACTTCGTCTAGTTTCTTGGTATCTTCTTCTAAAACAACATTAATGACTCTTTTTCCAGCCACTTTTACTTTTGAACTTTGATATCCGATAAAAGAGAAAATAAGTGTTGAATTTTCGGACACTTTAATTTCAAAATTACCATCGATATCAGTAATAGTACCCTTTTTGGTGTCCGAGTCTATTACACTTACTCCTGGCATCGTTCCTCCGGAGATGTCTTTTACAATCCCTTTTACGGTTGTCGACTGAGCATATGCCCCTAGAGAAAATAAGAAAAATAGAAATAAAAGACCTAAAGGCCTAATAGATTTTGCGATTTTCATGATTAGATTTCATTTTAATAAATAGTTTTAAATTCTTTTTTAGTAATCACTGTTTTTTTATTTACGTTTTCATTTCAAGCTAAATTTATTTGTTGAACAAATGACTAATGAGAGCATGCAAACATACAACAACCAATAATAAATAAGCCATTAAAGTGTATCAGAAACTTTCGGCACCGTTACATCTGTTGGCTGTTTGTTACATAAATTCAATTATTCGTCACATCCAGCCGTGCAAATCAAAAAAACAATAAATTTGAAGGCATTTTTTCAAATCGGAATAGGCATGCTTCGAACCAGAATTTTACTCCCTCCGATAGGAATAGACCAGACACTACAAAAACAGGTAGCGTATAGCAGGTGCCAGGAAAACTATGGCTTATGTAAACTCTATGAATAAGCAAGCAGGCCGTATAAATAAAAAGTGTTGAATCTTTTTCGCTGAAACAGACTTATAGCAAACTCGCTTTAGTTCCCATTTCGGGAAAAACACATTAAATTGCCAAACAAAAAAGCAGTCGAGAAAATTCGACTGCTTCCTATTTCAAGTTGCACTAATAAACAAGAGGCTAATTGTTCTGAATTCAAAGTCCCCAAATACTCATTCTTCATTGGGCGAGCTACGATCCGATTTATCTTGCCGGGAGAATTCTTTGGGGGACATACCATAAAATTCACGAAACGAGTTGGAGAAATGAGATAGATTGGAAAAACCTAATGCGTAAGCCACTTCCGATATCGTCAGTTTTTGATGAGTCAACAAATCAGCGGCTTGTTTTAGGCGGATGGATTTAATAAAATCGCGAGCCGATTGATTGGTCAGTTCTTTCAACTTTCTATGCATATGAACACGACTCATCCCAACCCCACTAGCCAACATCTCTACATTCAAGTCGGAATCCGCCAGATTGTCATTAATTATTTTTATTATTTTTTCAAGCAGAATCTCATCGTTAGAACGTAGCGCAACTTGTTTAATCAGCAATTTATTTTGCTCCAGATCCGCCGGTTTAAGCTCCAGCCGTTCTCTGTTTTCAATTAAGTTGGCAATCCGTTTCTTCAGCAATTCTACGTTGAACGGCTTGGCAACATAAGCATCGGCACCAATCTCAAATCCTTCGGTCTTATCCTCATCGGTTGCTTTAGCCGTAAGTAGTATTATCGGGATATGGTTTATATTTATGTTCGATTTTAACTTCTTGCATAAAGTTATTCCATCCATCTCCGGCATCATTACATCGCTTATCACTAAATGAGGCTTTTCTTTCAGAATAAAATCCAATGCATCTTTTCCGTTCGACCTCTCATAAATTTTATACGTGCTCGACAGTTCATCCTTTATGTATTGCCTTATTTCGTCTTCATCTTCTACGATGAGAATGCGATAATTTGTTTTGGGTTTTATTTTCACCTGTTGATTGTTGACCAACTCATCATAAGTCGGTATGTTTTCGGGCGTGATTTCCATATCCACTTTCGGGCGAAGCACCGTTTTACCCATTTCCAAATCGCTCAGATGATCTTTTCCCATTGGTAAACGGATGATAAACTCACTGCCCGGGCCTTCCAACCTATTGCGGGCAGAGAGCGTTCCGTATTGTAATTTGACTAGCGATTGCGCCAAATGAAGTCCGATACCTGTACCAAAGTTTGCTTTTGTCTGGTCATTGTCAACCTGGTAGAAACGCTCGAATATCTTCTCTATTTTATCTTCTTCAATACCGATACCTGTATCAGAGATAATTATTTCAAAATAATGCCTTAATGGCGAATGTTCATTTTCATCCGTCCCCGTTCGCAAGGAAACCTTAATTCCACCATTTTCAGGGGTGTACTTGAACGCATTTGAAAGAATGTTCAGTAACACCTTATCAAAGTTATTTTGATCAATCCAAACGTCCAACGACGGATCTGCATGATCAAACACAAAACTCACATTCCGTTTATTGGCTTGGTATTCGAATGTTTGCATCAAATCATCAATAAAACCGACCATGTCTGTCTTACTGAATTTCACAAACATCAACCCCTTATCAATTTTCCGGATATCCATCAATTGATTTATCAACCGGAGAATTCGTTGTGAATTCCGGTACATCATCTGGTATACTTTCTTCTTCTCCGGTTCGGCATTTTCTGAAATCAATTTTTCCAATGGACTTATAATTAATGTCATTGGCGTCCTGATCTCATGGGAAATATTAATAAAGAACTGCAACTTTGCTTCATTAATTTGTTCTATATGCTCCCGGCGCATCAATTCCCGTTTATGATTCAATTGGTTCATAATGTATCTGGAAATAGCCCACACAAACAAGACAAACAAAATCAAATAAACGAACTTTGCGAACCACGATAAATACCATGGAGGAGAAATAATCAGGTCAATTTCCTTTTCTGCCGAAAATTTATCATTAATACAAGCCATTACCCTCAACTTGTAGCTGCCATAGCTTATATTGGAGAAGTTTATCCGGTTGACACCCTGTTCTGTATTTATCCATTGAGAATTCAATCCCTCCATTTTGTAACGGTAATGAACGCGCTCTGCACTTCCAAAATCGAAAGTTGAAAATTCTAAACTGAACATATTGTCTTTGTAGTTCAGGTGGATAGTATTCACGTCGGCAATAAAATCGTCTATAACAACATGGCTGCCTGATTTCTGCCCCTTCTTGACAGGCTTATCAAGAATATAAAGCTCAGTGAGAAAGACCTTTAATGGGCGTTGCTGATCATTAATGTTTTGTGGAAAGAAACTACTCACACCGCTGGTACCTCCAAAAAATATCTCTCCGTTTTTCGATTGGAATGCAGCTCCCTTGGAGAATTCGTTGCCTTGCAAGCCATCAAATACAAAATGGTTCACAAATTTATCCTCTGAAACTATTAGCTTGGAAATACCAAAATGCGTACTGAGCCAGATATTTCCATTTTTATCTTCAAGAATTCCACAAATCACATTGCTTGGCAACCCATCATTTACTGTATATAAACGTGATTTATTTGTTTTCTTATTAAAACAAGCAAGCCCTTCGGTAGTTCCTATCCAGATATTACCGGCGTGATCCTCAGCCATTGAATATACGATAATACCCGGTAAAATATTTCGATTGGTGTCAAAGTTGTCAACCTTATTCGTCTGTGGGTTAATCCGGCAAACGCCCCGGAATGTACCTACCCAAATCATTCCATCCCGGTCATGCAGCACACAATTAATTCCATCGTACAAAAGCTTGCCATTCAAACCTCCCTCGCGAGCATAATGACGGGTGAAAGTTTGGGTTTTCAAATCAAACGAATACAATCCGGCGCCATTTGTCCCTATCCACAGGTTTTTCTTCTTGTCTTCAGTAATACACATTACTTTGTTACTCAAAAAATTATTGCCAAGGCTACTCGGTATTTTATTATAGTAGGTGCATATTCCTGTGGCTTTATTGAATTTAGACAAGCCGTTTAGATACGACCCCAACCAGATGTCACCATTGCTATCCTCAAAGCTACACATTATTGTATTTGAAACAGAATTCAATGATTGACGGGTGTAATGGCGGACTGTTCCTTTGCTCTCAACACCATAAATTCCATCATTGTCAGTCCCAACCCAGACAATATTATCCTTGTCTTTTAAAATAGACATCACACAACTTGAACCTATGATATTCTTATTAAATGATTTATATCCCCAAATAATAAATCTGTTCGGGTTATTGGGAATAAAATATACACCTTTCTGGAAAATACCCGTCCAGATATTACCTGCTTTATCTTGAAGTATGGAATGTACCTTCATCTTTGAAAAATCAAACAACGCAGAACGTACTTCAGTATCCTCTAGCCGATTCGTTTTTTCATTGTAGATTTTCATGCCCATGCCATCGGTTCCCACCAATAGCTGTTTCTGATTGTTGACAAACAGGCATTTGATTGGAAGTGCTTCCTGAGGTTTATTGGACAATATTGGATCAAATCTCCAGGTAGTTCTGTTGAATTTGAAAAGCCCTGAAGTAAGCGTACCCACAAATATTTCGCCTTTGTGATTTTCACAAATTGCCGAAGTTTGATTGCTCCCAATATCATAGGGAGATTTAAACTTATGAAGTTTTCCGTTGGTTGGCGAATACATGTCTAAACCCTGATCGTCGGTCAAAATCCAAAAGTCGTGTCGGCTGTCTTGAAAAACTTTAACCAAGGAGAGACTGCTCAGTGCCCGGGATAAATTATAATCTACTTCGTACGAATCTTTATTTCCTCTCAGCCGGATAATCCCGTTTTGAGAAGAGGTAAGCCATATTTCGCCGGTATTCGTCTCAATTATAGATGTAACATCAGGCTCTATAAGCTTGCCTTTGCTATAGAGTTTGATTTCTTTAAAATTATCCTCCGCACGGTTGTATAAAAGTAATCCGTTAATACAGCCAACCCAAAAACGTCCTGAAGAGTCTTCAAAAATGGTTCGTACATAATTATTTTTCAGCGTGCTGGAGTCGCCCTTAATATTTTTGTAGTTGGTGAATTTTACTCCGTCGTACTTATTTAAGCCATCCTCTGTGGCTATCCATATATAGTTCCGTTTATCCTGATAAATAGCATTAATCAAGCTATTTGAGAGTTCTTTATCGGTAGAATAGAGGGTTCCTATTTGAGCGAAGGAATCAATAAATGAAGCCAACAGAATGAAAAGAGAGAGTAATCGGGTATAATTCTTCATCTAGTGATCTGACTTTTATCTAAGGTAAAACAATTCATTGCAAAAATACGAAAATAATGCACATGTACGCATCCTTCATCCGGTTGTTAAATTCCCGGAATAATTTGCTGTAACAACCTGAGGAATACTGTAACGAAATTGAAATTATCATTGCAATAAATAGGCTCGAAGATATAAATCAGTGCACCAAATTAAAACAAAAGAGCAACTCTTGTCTGAGTTGCTCTTCTGTATAAAGATTTACAGATTCAAATCAATGTCCGCTTATCCAGAAATTCCTGGAATGATTCCTTGTAAGAATCGGAAACCGGAATGTAGGTTCTACCGAAAACAATTCGGTTATGTTCCACCACTTTTATCTTATCTTTTTGTACAATGAAAGACCGGTGAACGCGCATAAATAAATGGCCGGGCAGCATTTCTTCCATAGCTTTCATGGTAATGTGCGAAACAATGGGCTGCTCCTCGCCTTCCATATATATTTTCAAATAATCTTTCAGCCCTTCGATATACAAAATCTTATTTAGCGAAATCTGTAGAAGCCGGTAATCGGATTTTACGTATATGCAATCGGTCATATTTTTGACATTTTCGACTGAGGCTTTAGTGCTTAGCTGCTGCCATTGCAAGGCTTTATTGGCGGCTTGCAAAAAATCGGAGTAGCTGAATGGCTTGAGCAAATATTCAAGCGCATTGACTTTATAACTTTCTAACGCATATTTTTCGAAAGCGGTAGTAAATATGATCCTGGACTTCTCGGGCACTAACCGGGCAAATTCCATCCCATTAAGTTCGGCCATCTGGATATCAAGAAACAAAACATCGGGAGGAGTTTCGCGGATTGGCTCCATCGCACTGACTGCCGACGAAAATTTGCCCGTCAGTTGCAAGAACGGAGTTTTAGCCACGTAACTTTCAAGTAGCCCAAGCGCCAGAGGTTCATCATCAATAATAAAGCAGCTGATTATCATAATTCATTTGAGTAATTAAGAGGAAAAATAAGCTCAGAAACAAAAGTATCGCCTTCTTTTTCTGTACGTAAGATGTGATTATGCGGATAAAGAATTTCCAACCGCCGACGCAGGTTCTCTAATCCAATGCCCGAACCGCTTTGATCGTTTTCATCTTTCGGGAAATAACTGTTCTTCACCAAGCAACGAATTTCCCTTTTGGTTATCTTATCGATCGTAATATGAATAAAAGAAGGTTTATCCGGACTTGCGCCATGCTTAAAAGCATTCTCTATGAGCGCTATAAACAGCAAAGGAGCAATCAAATTATCCGGACCGGACACATTTAATTCGAGCTTTAATTCTACTTCCGGATTTAGCCGGATACGCATCAATTCCACGTAATTGTGTATAAAATTTATTTCGCGCTCCAACGGCACCAGATTCCCGGCGTTTTCATACAAAACATAACGGAGCAATTTGCTGAGCTCCAACATAGATGTTTGCGCTTTTTCCGGACTGATTTCTATCAATGCATAAATATTATTCAGCGTATTAAACAGGAAATGAGGATTGAGTTGTTGCCTCAGGTTAGTCAATTCTGCTTCAGTTCGTTTATTATCTTCTTCTTGTCGTTCGGCTTCAGTTTTATACCATTTGCCGGTCATTTTTACCGCAACGCTGAGTCCGGCAATGACCAATAATGTTGTTAAGTCCCGAATAAGGAAAGATAGGCCCAAGGGCAATAGCTCGTCTGGAATCTTATCATGGGGATGATGCGGCATGGGTGGCATAGTAGCCTCTTGCCAAAAATGTACGGCAATACCTACTGCCAGTATAAGTAAAATGTTGTATGAAATAAATTTCCCTATCTTTTTCCGGAAAAGCAGTTTCTCAATCAATACGAAATAATTAACATAGAAAACCAGCAGCATGGACAAAACAACAATGCCATGGTGAAACATTTTATCTGCAATGTCGAAATTCGGATATTTCCAAAAGATCAGAAACGGCAATCCGAAAACCAGGCCCCACGCAGTAAAATGAATGGGAAACTGAAGTATATTTTTGCTAAGTGTTTTATTCATTTTCTCAGAATATTTTTACAAATATAGCTATTAAGTAATTCGAAATCAATTATTCTCTACAAACAATTAGCAGCATTTAAAATTTTCACCTTTATTCATACCTGATAGCCTCGATAGGATCCAACTGTGCGGCATTCTTAGCCGGATACCACCCGAAAAAAATACCCGTAATGGTACAGACCAAAAACGATAAAAAGACAGTGTAAAGCTGGATGGATATTGGCCATGAAAACACAGTGTTGACCAACAAGGTTGCACCAATGCCGAGAATGACACCAATAATGCCGCCCGTAAAACTGATAAGCACTGCCTCAATCAGAAACTGAGCTAAAATATCACTTCCCTTTGCCCCGATAGACATACGCAAGCCTATCTCACGGGTTCGTTCGGTCACCGAGACATACATAATATTCATAATGCCAATACCACCAACCAAAAGCGAAATTCCAGCTATGCACGCTAACAGGATCGTCATCATATCGCTTGTAGAAGTGAGCATCGTGCTTAACTCTTCTTGCGAACGAACATTGAAGTCATCATCGTCAGTGCTTTTCAGTTTATGATTAGCACGTAAAATGGTTTTTATCTGGCTGGTTGCTTTTTCGGTAACACCCTCTGCCGTTGCCGATGCATAAATTCCCTGGATATGCGTAATAGCCAAAATTCTTTTTTGAATAGTTGTGTACGGAGCCAAAACTATATCATCCTGATCCATGCCCATACTATTATAGCCTTTCTTTTTCAAGGTTCCAATAATGGTAAATGGAATTTTATTGAACCGGATTACTTTTCCAACCGGGTTTTCGCCATTTGTAAATAGATTCTTGATAATAGTCTGCCCGACAACGCAAACTTTGGCAGCTGCACCAATCTGCTGGTCAGTAAAAATCGTACCTTCATCAATATTCAGCTTGCGAATGGAGAAATATTCGGTGTTTACCCCCGAAATTGAGCTTGGGTAATTATTCTGGCTGTAAATGAACTGCCCACTGCTATTTACCGAAGGAGAGATCGCTGCAATGTAGCTGACATTTTCCCGTATACTTTTATAATCTTCCAATTTGAGCGATTGCATGCTCAAACCGCTTTGACGGACTCCACCCATCATTCCGGCGCCGGGTTGAATCATAATCATATTTGAACCCATTTCCGAAATTTGGCTCTGAATGCTCAGTTTTGAACCCTGGCCAATTGCCAACATGGTTATAACCGATGCCACCCCAATAATAATTCCGAGCATGGTTAGAAATGCCCGCATCTTATTATTGGAAAGTGCCCGGAGTGATATCTTTATCAGATTCCCTATATTCATGGTTTCTTTTGCTTTATTCTATATTTAGTATTTAAAGAAATCACGATCATTTTTAGACCGTTTTTCTTTCAAAAGGTTCAAAGCCTTTAATTTTATAAATCTGCAAGCTATAGAAGATTCACCAAATTATCTTTTGTCAATCTTCTTGCTTTGGAAGCGCATCAAGCGCCGCTTTTGCCGATTCGATTTTTGTATTGACAGTGTCCTTTATAATTTTTCCATCACGCAAAACTATATTCCGGCTGCTATAATCGGCAATTTCAGGGTTGTGGGTCACAAAAATGATTGTTCTACCCAATCTGTGCAATTCCTGAAATAATACGAGTATCTCAAATGCTGTCCGCGAGTCGAGGTTTCCCGTAGCTTCGTCGGCCAGAATCAACACAGGGTCGTTAACCAGCGCCCGCGCAATAGCAACACGCTGCATCTGCCCACCCGACATTTGATTCGATTTATGATACAGCCTGTCACTCAACCCCACAGCATCGAGCGCTTTGGTGGCCTTAGCCCGACGTTCTTTCGAGTTATATGCAGGATTATATACCAGCGGCAATTCTACGTTTTCGAGAGCGGTGGTTTTCGCCAACAAATTGTACGACTGAAACACAAAGCCTATTTTCCGGTTACGTATGGTGGAACGTTCATTTTTATCCATCTTGCCTACCGAATGGCCATCCAACAGGTACTCGCCGTCTGATGGCGTATCCAGGCAACCCAGCAAATTAAGCATGGTAGACTTTCCCGAACCGCTCGCACCCATGATCGTGACAAATTCACCTTCATTGATTTCAAACGAGACCCCGCGAAGTGCATGGACTATCTCATCACCCACCAAAAAGTTTCGTTTTATGTTCTTTAATTCTATGATGACCTTACTCATGGCGCTGGTGGAGTGTTTTTTGAACTTTTCGAATTTGAACCCGGCCGCTTCGGCATAAACGGACTGGACTCACCCGGTGCTTTTGGAGATTCGCTAGGAGTCAGTGTTTTCATTTCCAAAATGACAAGCTCTTTATTCGAAACTCCCGAAACAACTTCGGTATTTATGCCGTCAGTATCACCAATTTCAATTTTCTTTTGCTTAACTGTTTTACCATCCTGAATCCAAATCACTTTTTCATTTGCTGCCAATTTCAGTGTTGGTTCTTTACTTTCCTTTATTTCAAAACCATTGTGTAATAAAGCTGTTGAATCGGGCTTAAAATTCAATGTCTTGTTCGGCAAACTCTGAACTCCCGCCTTTTCCATTGTAAAGATGGTGATGTTGGCTGTCAGTCCTGGTTTAAGTTTTAAACTTGGATTAGGAGCATTGACAATAACCTGATAGGTAACAACATTTGAAGTCGTTGTCGGATTTAATCGCACCTGGGTAACGCTTCCATCAAATACATCATTGGGGTAGGCATCAACGGTAAAGGTGACATGCTCACCGTTTTTCACATTACCTATATCGGCCTCATCCACGTTTGCCACTACTTTCATTTTCGTAAGATCGTTGGCAATTGTAAATAAAGTTGGAGTACTGAAACTTGCAGCTACAGTTTGACCTTCTTCTACCGCCCTCGAAAGAATCACACCATCAATAGGCGAGTGAATAGTGGCGTAATTCAAATTGGTTCTAACCTTCACCATGTTCGATTGGTTTTGTTTGTAAGCCGCTTCGGATTTTTCAAAATTGTATTTAGCCGTTTCGTAATCTGTATCGCTGATTAAATTTTTCGAGTGCAAATCTTTGGCCCGGTTGAAGTTTTTCTGTTGATATTCATACTCAACTTTGCTCGACCGCAACAACATTTCCTGCGATACCAATTCCGATTGCAGGGTGGTTTTATCCAATTCTGCCAAAATCTGGCCTTTTTTCACGACCGAATTATAATCGACATACAGTTTTGAAATAATTCCCGAAACTTGTGTGCCGACAGCCACTTCCGAGATGGGTTCGATAGTTCCGGTGGCAGTTACCGAAGTGCTTATTTTCTTCATCGAAAGTTGGGTTGTTTCCAGTTGAAAGGCGTCTTTCGGCGAAGCTTTCAGAAAGAAGTTCAAACCCACCAAAATAACTATCACGGAAACAGTACTGATAATAATAATTTTTTTCTTTTCCATATGAGGTGTTCTATTTAATTTCTAATGGTAAATCCTGATATAAATTCAGCATTTGTACATTCATTATGCTGAGGTATTTGGCTTGCAACAGACTTTGTTGAGCCGATAACAGATTATTTTTTTCGGTCAACAATTCCAGCGTATTTTTCATTCCCAGATTGAATTGCTGCTCAATCAAAGAATAACTTATTTGCAACGCTTTCACTTTTTCTTCGGCAGAAATGTATTGGCTTTGTGCCGATAGTGCATCCTGATAAGACGATTCGACTTCGGTGAGCAAAGTCTTCTGGGCATCTTGCAAATTCAGGCGGGAAGTTTTTTCGGCCAACCGACTGGTTTCTACAGCCGATTTTGTGCTTCGGTTTGTGAATATGGGAATACTTACCGTAAGGCCGATTCCTTCGTTAAACCGATCCTGCAATTGCTGACCGAGGTTGTAGGACGACAGGCTGCTATGGCTCGTTCCCACGCTGGCGTTCAGGCTAAGCTTGGGCAAATAACCCGCTTTGGCTTTTTCGGTCTCCAGCCCGGCCACTTCCAGATTCAGTTTGCTGCTTTTCAATTGCGGCATTACGTTCAGCGAAGTTTCGTAAATGTGTTGCAAAGCCGGTAATGGCTTCAGGATATTTACTTCGTTCAAAGTCGGGATAGAAATATTAAGTTCATCCGTCACCGTCAGCTCCAACAATTGCTTGAGGGTTAGTTTACGGGTTTCGAGCGTATTTTTTGCAACTACCAGCTGGTATTTATCCGAACTGAATTGCGACTCTAGCTTAGCTAGGTCCACTTTCGAAATACTTCCGGCTTTCAACATGCCTTCACCACGTTCAAACTGGAATTTTGAAACCTGAACCGTGGTACTGTCAATATTCACCGATTCTGCAGCATATAAAATCTGCAAGTAAGCTTGCAGAATTGAAAACTGAATGCTCTTCTGCGAGTTTTGTACATTATACTGGTCTATTTGTTCCAGTAATTTCTGCTGACGGATATTCGTCAGCGTTTTGCCTCCATCAAACAACAGCAACGAACTGCTTATCCCGTAAGTTCCGGTATACGAATTGGCCGTTCCACCGCCCACCAAGAGCGGACTGTTTGAGAAATTTTGGTTCACTGATGCCGACAAGTTGGGAAAAAGTTGTGCTTTGGCGAGTTTGGTAGCTACTTCACTTTGCTCCAGCGTAATTTTACTCTTCTGAACCTGAATGTTGTTTTTCAGCGCATAATCAATGCAATTGGTCAAGTCCCACTGCACCGGCTTTTCTTGCGCCGAAAGGTTAGTTAGCATTATTACGATAAAGCCAATAAGGCATATTTTTATTTTCATCTGGACATAATGTATTGATTCGGGGTCAAAATTACGTCAGCAGAAGATGTGTAACAATTGTTTTCGACGAATAGGCTTGTTTTGTCGACAGAAAAGCGGTTTATCCGTTCGAAATCATTAATTTTGTGAGGATTAATCTAAAGAATCTATTGAATGAAAAAACTAAAATTCCTATTTCTGGTGGTGTTCATCTGCTTTGGAGCAAATGCACAATACAATAAAGGAGTTGTTTTAGAACCTGTATTAAAAACTGATACTACATCAATTGGTCAAAAAATTGTTTATCCCAATTTCGCTAACGATGAAGTATCTATCGTGAAAGTTATTCTTCCTCCTGGCAAATCCACCGGTTGGCATAAACATGTTTTTCCTGTTTTTGCCTATGTGCTCCAGGGAACATTAACGATTGAGGTGGAAAATAGGAAAGCTATGCAGTTTCCGGCAAACTCCTCATTTTCGGAAGTGCTAAACACCCTGCACAATGGCGTGAACAACGGTAAGGAAGATGTGATATTAATAGCATTTTTTATGGGCGAAAAGGGAAAACCTTTATCGGAACACTAGCTTGATTTGTATCAAAAAAAAACAGCCGCTCTGCAAAACTGCAAAACGACTGTTTCTTGTTAGTATTTTCCTAAATCATTTAGGTTGCCAATAGCACATTTTAGGTGATACGATGGCCTCATCGGCTTTCAGTTTCTTCATTGCTTTATCCACCTCTTTGCGTTCAAGTCCGGTCAGTTCAACTAATTTACCTGCATTTAAAGGCACTCCGGCCTGTTTCATTGCTTCTAATACTTTTTCTGCTGCTTCCATAAATTTTAAATTTAGACCCCAAACCCCTAAAGGGGCTTAAGAGATGATAGTTTTGACTTGTAATTCACCCTAGTCCCTAAAGGAGAACTAGGTTAGTGAAAATTTATTGTAATATGAGAACCTCTGCGCTTTAAGAAACTTGGTTTCCCCTTTAGGGGCTAGGGGTTATTCCCTACTCTATATTCTTCCTTACTTTTTTCAAAAAAGCCTGCATACGCTCCGTATCTTTTTCTTCGATAATGTCGAGCAGCACTTTCAGTTCGGCACGGATATTCTCCACCTGTTTCGGGGTATTCGGATTGAAAAGGATTTCTGTCAGCAGGTAATCGTCTTCCGACAGCAGCCCTTTGGCAATATCCATGTGGCGCTTGAAGGTCGTTCCGGGAGCTTCCTGCGGTTTCATGACCGAAGCAAAAACCAGTGTAGAGGCAAACGGAATAGACAACGAATAAGCTATCGTCTCATCGTGTTCGTCGAAGCTGTATTCAAATATCTTCAGGTGCAACGAGCCGTACAGGTCTTTGAAAAATGCCTTGCCCATATGATCGGATTCTGAAATGATAATGGCACTTTGGGTACTCAGGTTATCGAGGGTCGCAAACGTAGGACCGAACATGGGGTGCGTGGAAACGTATCGCATGCCGGTGCTTTCATAGTAAGCCTGCAAGCCCGTCTTTACCGAAGCAATATCGGAAATAATACAGTTTTTGGGCAAATAAGGCAACACAGTTTGGAATGCTTCGATGGTAAACTTCAGCGTCACACAGTTGATAACCAACTCCGGTTCAAACGCACGGACTTCTTCATAATCGGTCATGCGCAGGGTATTGAACACAAAACGCAACCGTTTCGGATCGGTATCAAACAAAGCCACTTCGTGCTGAATGCACAATACGTCGGTAAGGAATGTGCCCATTTTTCCGGCACCAAGAATTAATATCTTCATAAGTCATGACCCCTAGCCCCTAAAGGGAAACCTGAGGATAGTGTGTTTTGTAAATAATGCACAAAGGTAGTAATTTGAGCTGATTTCTTTTTATTCAGTAGAACAAAATTCCCCTTTAGGGATTAGGGGTTTTCTTAATCCCATAATCCTTATCAATCTTCAGAAAAGGAATGACTGCCAGGGTTGGTATGGCACAAACCATGATCCAGATAAAGAAATGCTGATAACCAAACACAGTTTGCAACCAGCCGGCTATCATGCCCGGAAGCATCATCCCCAACGCCATGAATCCGGTACAAATGGCATAATGAGCCGTTTTGTGTTCACCATCGGCAAAGTAGATCATGTAAAGCATATAGGCGGTGAATCCAAATCCGTAACCGAATTGCTCAATGGCCACCGCAATATTGATTAACACAAAACTTGTCGGTAGAGCCCACGACAGATACACATAGGCCAGGTGTGGCAGTGTAATGCTCAGTGCCATGGGCCAGATCCAGTACTTCAACCCTCTGCGCGAAGCAGCTATGCCGCCAACAATCCCCCCCAATGTCAGAGCTATAATGCCGACAGTTCCATACACCACCCCGACCTGTTCGGTAGAAAGCCCTAAACCTCCTACCTCACGGGCATCGAGCAGGAAGGGCGAAGCCATTTTGACCAGCATGGCTTCACCCAAGCGGTAAAGCAACATGAATACGATAGCCAGCACGATACCTTTTTTCCGAAAGAACGAAGCGAAAGTCATCCCGAACTCCCGAAAAATCTCTTTCGGGGCTCCACCCGCTTTTATTTCATCAGAATCAGGACATGGAAGAATAAATCGGTGATAAATAAAAAACAACAAAAACAAGCCGGCAAGAATAAAAAAAGTAATACTCCAGGACAGGCGGAGATTACCAGTGTAATGTTCCAATGCTCCGGCAACAATTATCAGCAATCCTTGTCCCGAAATCATTGCCAGCCGGTAAAACGTACTGCGAATCCCTACAAAAAACGATTGTTCGGAGCTATCCAACGCCAGCATGTAAAATCCATCGGCGGCAATATCGTGTGTGGCTGAGCTGAAAGCAATGAGCCAAAACACTGCCAGCGTGGCCTGAAAAAAGAACGGCATAGGAATGAGAAATGCCACCCCTGCCAATCCGGCTCCTATAAGCAATTGCATGGTGACTATCCACCAGCGCTTGGTTTTGATAATATCTACAAACGGACTCCAAAACGGCTTGATGACCCACGGCAAATACAGCCAACTGGTGTAAAGGGCTATGTCCGTATTCGAGATGCCGAGGCGTTTGTACATAATCACAGCCACCGTCATAGCCACCACATAAGGAATTCCTTCGGCAAAGTAGAGGGTTGGTATCCACGACCAGGGAGATTTTGATTCATCCCTAACCCCTAACCCCTGAAGGGGAACTGAGGAACCCCCACCCCCTAAAGGGGAGTTGAGATTAGTATCGTCTTGTTTTATTTCCGTATTATTCATATCAATTACTTTAAATAACGAAGTAATATTTCTTTCTCCCCTTTAGGGGCGGGGGTCATTAGGGGTATATTCTTTTCAATTCCGCCCCATTAAAATAATGCATCAAAATCTCATCATATTTATAACCCTTTTCGCCCATTACCGCGGCACCAATCTGGCAGAGTCCTACGCCATGCCCCCAACCGGCTCCCGTGAGGGTGAAATGCTGCGGAATGTCATCCACCACCTCCGATTTATCCACTACAAAAGCCGAACTATACAGATGCGAGGGGGATAACCATTTGCGGATTTCCAATTCTTTGCCCACAATGACTGTTTCTTTTGACCCGACAATCTTGAGTTCAATGATTCGTCCTGACTCACCTCGTTTTACCGGAATAAGATCCAGGATCTGTCCAAAATCGATGCCCGAACGGCGGGCCAGCAATCCGGCAAGCTCGGCTTGCGTATATTCCACTTTCCAGCGATAGAAATCGGTGGTTTCCTGATCGTAATTATTCAGTATCTGCGAAAGTATTTCCTTATCGGCTGTATTACAAAACGCTTCAGGACTTTGCCGTATCCACTTTTCGGCATAGGCTTCCATGGTCAAATCCAACTCAAAACCTTCGGGTGCAACCGGATTGTCAATCACCTTGGTCAGGTACGGATAATGCTCCGGCGCCCAGCAGTTCTCGAACGTTTCGGAAGCACCGCCACACGATTTGGAAAAACGCGCATCGCAAATCCGACCCTCATACATCAATATTTCACCTCGCGTTGCTTCAATAGCTTTTCTTACGGCCAATGTCGTTGCATGGGTTATGCCCTGGTATCGTTGGCAATGATCGTCGGCACAAACATCAAATTTTTTGTGGGCATCGCGTTCGTAATATTTTATTATTCGTTCCGGTTCCGGCAGCGACTGGTCGTGAACTGTTCTTGTGTCGTTAATAGACAGGTCGCGGCCTGTCCCTACCGCGGGATTCAATATTGGGTTCAACAACCAACTCCTCGAAATGACGGCATGCGCCTTCAATAATTCTACGGAAGCCGTGGCACTCATTTCGCTGGAAATAACACTGGTGAGGTATTCTTCAACAGGAATCCGGTTGATAACCGTCAGCCTCCCGGCATCCACAATAAATTTCAACGATCCTTTGAATCGTTGATGCTGCCTGCGTTCCCAATGGAAATTGATGCCAATGGGCACATTTTTCAGGTCAAACGTACTATCGTAGGTTATCGGTTCGAACGATAATTCATCGAGCTTCTCACCATTAAACAAAATTTTTCCACTTCGATAAATCGCCACCTTTTTACCGGAATAAACGAGCCTGTCCGGCCCGGTAAAACTACCATTCAGCACGAAAACAATTTCTGTGGCCGACGTTATCCCTACATGTATAAAAGGTTCTTGTGTATTCACGTTCTGTATCATTTATTTTCCAACTATATTTTTATACACCGAAAGTTCAATTTTTAATCTCTCCAACTCTTTCTCCAGCTTCACCAACTCTTTCTCCAGCTCCAGTTGTTCCTCCGATTTAACCGGCACAACTTCAAGAGGCAACTGGACCGCAAGCTCTTCCAAAAAATTATGTTTCAAAGCAATGCTTATTTTCCAGAGGATCCTGAATTGCAATGACTCGCTCTCCAGGTATTTCAAAACAGTAGTGGGCGCAACTCCAATCTGACGTGCTAATGCCGACCGGTTAATCGAATGTTTCGCAAAATAGTCGGCCAACATTCGTCCATTATGCTGATAAGCAGCAATTGGTTGGACACTGGTTCTTTTTGTGTTGTTGATCATATCGAATTTTATTTTTCGCAAATATATATACAAATTATTTAGCATACAACTAAATCATCATAATATTTTAGTACAATTATGTATCAATATAGTAAATAATATTAGTATAAAGGTACTAATTACACCTAAAAACATTATATAATTTACCTTTTTACTACTTAAACATAGCTATAAGGTTATCAATCGTACTATAAAGCTACTATCAATAACTATGAAGGTACAATTGACAACCTTAGAGGTACTATCAACAATCATAAAGGTACGATTGACAACCTTAGAGGTACGATTAATAACCATTAAGGTAAGACTGATTACCTTTAAGGTACGATTTAGGACTAAATACCAGAGTTGGGGATCACAAAAGGTGAAACAGGCAATGGGATTTCAGTATCTTTTCAAAGCCAACTTGCCTGCTCCAAAATACTTATCACATCTTCTTTCGTTATTCGTTCAAAATGGTTTTCGATGGGGGTGATAAACAGGCCGCACATCTCCACCGTGGCGGGACTTACAAGCAATTGCTGGTCGCCATCGGCGGTGTATTGCCATGGACGGAAGGTTTTACGGGGAAGCACAAAAACGAACCACCGCCCACCCGTAAACGTGCAAACGATGTTCATCATGGGCTCCTCCCCAGCAGCCGAAACTGCCAACGAGCTGAAATGATTATACAGTTTATCAAACGAATCCCGGGCAGCTGCCACGTTGGTAGACTCGATACAGTAAACAGTTCGCAGATAGTCATTGAACTGGTAAAGCTGGGTGGTTTCCGACTCTACCAGCAACTGGGCATGAGTGCCTTTCAACCGGCTGTAATCGTTTACCAGCGGCAGAAAATCTTTCGTGCCGGCCTGAAAATGCATGTGGTCGGGGGCAGAAGCACCACATCGCGGACCGTTGTAAAAAATCAGGTATTCGTCCATCATGCTGGCCAGCTCCAACATATCGGCAAAGTACGGTTTAATTTGCTGATCGACATGTTCCTTGCGCGGAATGGTGAAATGTTCGGGGAAAATAGGAAACGGATTAACCAGGATCAAATAATCGCCAGCCTCCACAGAGTTTTGCTCGACAGGCCGGTTTTCGGCACACAAAAAGCATTTGCGCGCAGCAATGGTTTTCGCATCCACTTTAGCCCCCGACGATACCATGCGAGCAGGGTTAAAATGAACCGCCACTTCAAAGTCGCCAAAATCGAACGATTTAGTGCGAACTGTTTTCAGTCCGGCGTAATTGGCACGAGCAAGTTCCCAAGTGGCGAGTTGCTCGTGAAAAAGAGATTTTACTTGATCTTGCAATGACATATTATTTCTGAATTCTTTGCTCAATTAAACATTGGATTTTTTCAGCTTTCCGGCTACTCCACGACACCATCGGATTCGTTATAATCACCCGTATCTTATCTACCAGAATGGATCCCAACATGATTACCACAAAAAGGACTAACAAAATGGCGGTATCTTCAATACTAAAGAAACCATATTGTTTATGGGTTTTAATGATGAATGGATACAAAATACCACTGACAAAAGGACTCTCGTGAATCAGATAAACAGCCAGCACAGAAGAAGAACACCAATTGATGAACTTGCTCCTTATCTGCAAATTTCTGAATGTCCAAAACAAGAAAACAGACGACAATATCACCAGCGGATTATTATAATTAAACTGCATCCATAAGTCCTTAAACTGTTTTTCATGCAGATAATGCAAAGCAATGCCTGCCACCACAAGCGAACTAACCAAATATCCAACCATGGATTTAAAGACATTCCACTTAATCCTGTCTTCAAAGCTATTCAAACACCTGCCTATATAGTAAATGAAAATAAACTGCATCAATTTATACCCGGTATCATTGATCAAATCTGACCTTAAATGAAATCCAAACCACAAATTAAGCAGGCACAGGCCAAGCAGCACGTAAATTTTCTCCTTGTCTGAAAAATATTCGATAGCTTTATTCAGAATCGGACTCAGAAATATCAAAGCCATATAGCAGGTTATAAACCAACCCGAACGAGTGAACACCTTGTATACAGGGCCAAGATGCAATTCAAAATGATCGCTTGTAAGTAAATCGGAGACATACATCTGGACATAATCGTAAAACAGGCAAACAGCAAGTAAAGAAAAAACTGTTTTCCATTTTATCTTTATCGAATAATAGCCCGATATTAAAATAAAAACATTAACCCCTACGATAAAAAAAGCATTGCATGTCAGCAATATGGCAGAAAGAGTAAAATCATTCTTGGGAAAGATGGTTGGATGGCGTGAATTTAATTCGGCCAGTTGGCAACCATGCACAATGAAATGATGCAAGACAATGAAAACCATTGCCACAATTCTCAACAATTCCAGGTTAGAATCTCTTTCTGTTTTTTGTTTCATGCCCGATTAAGCAGTAGTATTCAATGCTATTCTTGCTTTCAATTCCACCGTTCGTATTTTATCTTTATACGAATTATGCCCGTTCATTTTAGCCACATCGAGCGACGCATCCGAGTTCTCGTCCCATCGGCGGCACAGGTAAAGCGACTCGTAGATCCGTCCAATCTGGTACTCACGGCTAATGCGCAATCCGAGCGCATAATCTTCGCCATAACTGGTGTTTGGCACTTTTATATCACGAAGTACCGGTGTGTAAAAAGCCCGTGGAGCACCCAGGCCGTTAATGCGGAGGGCATTGTTGCGTCCATTGTCTGGAGTCCATTCTTTATGGTCAATCAGCCCCGGGGCAATGGTCTCCATGGCAAAATTGGTCATGGTGTACGACCCAATCACCATAGCGCAGTTTTGCGCATAAAAAGCGTCAACGATAGTTTGCAGCGTGTTTTCCGATTGATATACATCGTCGCTATCCAGCTGCACGGCAAATTTTCCGCAAGCGGCATGATGCACCCCTTCATTCCAGCAACCGCCAATACCCAAATCATTTCTGTCTGGAATAAGGTGAATTACCCGTTGGTCTTCCCGGGCATACTTTTCAATCAGCTCCGAAGTGCCATCGGTGGAAAAATTATCAATAATAATCAGGTTGAAAGCAAATGAAGTTTGCTGCATCAACACCGATTTAATAGCATCTTCCACCGTCTTCACCCGGTTACGGATGGGGATAATCACCGACGCTTCAACCGGGAAATTGCTCTCGCTGAACTCAATTTTCTTAAACCGGGGAGCCAGATAGGCACCAATATTTTTTAAGTAATCCGTGCAGGCCGCTTCCATTTCCATTTGCACGACTCGGTTTTTCGGATCTACATAATCGAACTGCTTTTCGCCACTTTTGCGGGTATCAAACTCTACTTCCGAATACAGAAATTCGTTCATGTGAATCAACTCTGCGTGTTGCGACACCTTCAGACGAAGGTTATACAATCCGGCAAATTGATAATCCGCAGTCGTTTCGGCAACAGCTTTTTTCAGGTTTTCTGTATTATAAAACAGTACCGACCCGAAATTAAAATCGTCTCGTACACTTCCCTTCTGATAATCAATTACGGGATGATTCGACCGGACAGCCTCTTTCAGCTCGTAATAATCCGAGTAAACCAGTCCGGCCTGTGTATCTTCAGCAATACGAAAAAAACGTTCGATGGCAAATTGCCCAAGTTCAAGTGTGGTGTATTTGGTATAAATCAACGAATAGGCAGTGTCCGATTTTCCGGCAATTTTCCGAATGGTTTCAGAACTTTGCAGCGAGTCGATCTCCAGAGTTTCGCAACCGTCAATATGTATAGCATGTTCTTTTTTTACAAGTAGAAAAATGGCTTGAACCAACGAGGATTGTTTGATTTGCTCAACGGTTTTGAGCGTTTCTGCAGCGTCGTTACAAGCAAGGAAGCAATTGATGACCCCCACCCCCCTGAAGGGGGCTTTTGCCTCTATGGAATTTGGAGATTGATTATTCATTTCGGGATTGGTATGTATGTTGAAATTTTAGTTGTCAAAAATACGACTAAATTTTTAAATAAACACAAAGACACGAAGACACAAATGAATATTAGTGACTTCAAGTCCTTGTGTTGGAAATTTCTGAAAATATGTCCTATCTTTGTATTTACAAAAGATAATTCAAACAAAATGATTGAGAATCAACTAACTTCAAAGTCCCCTTCAGGGGATTCAGGGGTCATATTAATAGCCGATAGCGGATCGACCAAAACACACTGGTGTGTGATTCGGGGTGGAGAAATAGTGAGTGAGGTTTTTACCGGCGGAATCAATCCGTTTTACCAGACCGACATGGAAATTATCGCCTTGCTCGAAGAGCAACTTATTCCAAAGTTGGAAAAACCGGAGATTGATTCAATCTATTTCTACGGGGCCGGTTGCTCGTTTCCCGAGAAAAAAATATTGGTAAGCCGGGCTTTAGTGCGCTTCTTTGGCAACTCAATGATAGAGATTCAAAGCGATTTGCTAGGTGCCGCCCGCTCATTGTTTCAGCACGAGAAAGGGATTGCCTGCATACTTGGCACCGGTTCCAACTCTTGCTTATACGACGGAAAAGAAATCGTCGAAAACGTGTCGCCGCTCGGATATATTTTGGGCGATGAAGGCAGTGGTGCTGTATTAGGGAAACTCTTTGTGGCCGATTGCCTGAAAAACCAACTGCCAACCGAACTGAAAGAAAAATTCCTGAATCAATATGAACTGACTCCGGCAATGATTATGGACAATGTCTACAAAAAACCATTTCCTAGCAAATACTTAGCCCAGTTCACCCCATTTTTATTGGAGAATATCGAGGAACCGTCTATCTTCAACCTGGTTTTCGACAGCTTTGATGCCTTTTTCATGCGCAATGTGATGCAATATCCGTTGGAAGACATGCAGGTCGGCATGATTGGTTCCATTGCCCATTATTTCCGCGACACACTTGAGATTGTTGCCTCGGAACGGGGAATCGTTATTTCTGACATAGTTCAAAGTCCCATGGAAGGACTTAAAGACTTTCATAAGAACCCCTAACCCCTAAAGGGGGATAAGAAATATTACTACCAATTGCTTGAAATTTTCATATGAAGGATAAAAAAAAGGAAATACAAGACGAAACCAGATCTAATTCCCCTTTAGGGGCTAGGGGTCATTTAGAAAACGATACTAACTTCAACTCCCCTTTAGGGGCTGGGGGTAAGGGTTCTTCTCTTATTACCGAACAACCTTCCCTTCACAACGACCTCGATAAAAAATCGGTGGTGCAATTGCTCACTGAAATGAACGAAGAGGATCAGAAAGTGGCGTTGGCAGTCCAGAAAACGATTCCGCAAATTGAGGAATTGGTTACCAAAATCGTGGAAAGAATGAAACACGGTGGCAGGATCTTCTATGTCGGTGCAGGGACCAGCGGCCGTCTTGGTGTGTTGGATGCTTCTGAAATCCCACCCACTTTCGGTATGCCGTCAAATCTGGTGGTAGGATTAATTGCCGGTGGCGAAAGTGCATTGCGCTGTCCGGTTGAAAAGGCTGAAGACGACACTGAAAAAGCCTGGCAAGAACTGCTTCAGCACAATGTAAATCAAAACGATACGGTTATCGGAATTGCTGCATCAGGAACAACCCCTTATGTGGTTGGTGCCTTGCGAAATGCCAGAAGCAATGGAATTCTTACCGCTTCCATTGCCTGCAACCCCGACTCGCCCATTGCCCGGGAAGCGGACATACGGATTGAAGCCATTGTTGGACCAGAATTCGTTACCGGGAGCACCCGGTTGAAATCGGGAACTGCACAAAAGCTGGTGCTAAACATGATTACCACTACTACCATGATAAAACTCGGACGGGTCAAAGGCAATAAAATGGTGAATATGCAACTCAGCAATTCCAAGCTAATCGATCGCGGAACCAGAATGATAACGGAAGAACTCGGACTGGAATACGACCGGGCCAAAAACCTGTTACTGATTCATGGCTCGGTAAAAAAAGCCATTGATGCATATTTAAACAGGTGACCTATTCTGTCAACCCTGGCTTTTTCAATTCTTCTTCCGGTAGCTCAATACTGCCCAAACATTGAAAAAGATAGCAAATCCGATTAGTGCAAACAATTCTTTAGACAGCTGAAGCGGATTGCTTCCTTTGAGATAAACCGAGCGCATAACCACCATAAAATGTTTCAACGGGTTGAACGACGCTACCCATTTGGCCCATTCGGGCATACTGTCGATAGGTGTATAAAGTCCGCTCAACATGATAAATACCAGCATAAAAAAGAAAATAACAAACATGGCTTGTTGCAGGGTTTGGGCATAATTGGAAACCACCAGGCCAAGACCGGATACCGTCAGGATATAAATCCCGGCAAACAAGTAGATGGTGGAATAATAACCCGCCGGAACCAATCCATACACAGCCCAAGCAATAGCACTCCCAATAGTGATAACCAGAAAACCAATAATCCAGAATGGAATAAGTTTTGCCAGGATAAAAGTTGTTTTAGGAACAGGACTTACGTTTATTTGCTCCATAGTGCCCAGCTCTTTTTCAAATACGATGGAAATAGCAGGCAGAAAACCACACAGCTGAGTGAGAATCAATACAATTAACGCCGGAACCATAAATACCCGGTAATTGAGATGCGGATTAAATTTATACTGAGAATCGATCTGGATAGTTGGTTTTGAATCCGAAGAGGAGGCTGCCCCACCCAGAAGTTCATCGGTAATCTCTGAATTGAAGTCGGTTACAATGCTTACCAGATAGGTCATGGACATGCCGCCTTTCATCCCGTTCACGGCATTTGCCGAAACCATCACCTTGGCGCTTTGTTTGTTCACCAAATCTTTTTCGAAATGAGGTGGAATTTCAAGAATTACATCCGATTGCTTTTTCTCAATGCTTTTCAGCGCTTGCTTGTAGTTTGCCGACACGTTGGTGAGCCTGAAATAGTTGGATGATACGATTTTTTCCGTCAACCGCCGTGAATATGGGCTGTGGTCGTTATCAATGACACTCAAATTCAGGTTCTTTATTTCATAGCTGGCTGCCCACGGAAAAACCAGCAACACCATCAATGGGAATATGAAAATCATTCTGGGTAAAAATGGATTCCGAATAATTTGCTTGAACTCTTTTCTTAATAAAAATTTTATCATAACATGCCTACTGAAAGAGAATTTAATTAGAACTCTTATAACTCATCCATTGACTGTAAGGAGTTATATCCGAAACTTGCCTGCAGGTTTTCTATTCCAACCGCACTTTGAATTTTTTCATACTGATACCTATCAATACAGTTGCCATCAGGGCTAAAACCCCTACTTCCTTTAAAATAGATGAAAATCCAAGACCCTGTATCATAATCGACTTCACTGCAGAAATATACCAACGGGCAGGAATTATACTTGATACAATCTGAAGCGGAACAGGCATATTTTCAATGGGGAAAATCATTCCTGAAAGCAGCATCACCGGAATCATAAGCCCCATCCCCGAAATCAGCATGGCCGCAATTTGTGTGCTTGCCATCGTAGAAATCAATAGTCCAAGCGCCAATGCCACAAAAATATACAGGAACGAAACAAGAATTAAACTCAAGAAACTGCCTGCAATGGGCACCTTAAGCACAAAAACCGACAATAACATGATCGTTGCAAAATTCACGCACGAAAGCACGAAGTAAGGTGTTATCTTAGACAAGATGGTATATATTGGCTTCATCGGCGAAACCAGCAAAATTTCCATCGTTCCCATTTCTTTTTCGCGCACAATGGCAATAGAGGTCATCATGGCACAAATCAGAATCAAAATCATGCCCAACACGCCCGGCACGAAATTAAATGCCCCTTCCATTTGCGGGTTGTAAAGCATTTTTACCTCCGGTATAATCTGATACGGATTTTTTGCCTCGCTCATCAATTCCAGCTGATAAGAGTTGATAATATTGCTGGCATAGAAAGTGAATGATGTAGCTGCATTCGGATCGGTGGCGTCGGCAATGAGTTGAATATGGGCTTTGCCGGTATGACGAAGTTTTTCTGCAAAATGATCTTCAAAAACAACAACCAGTTTGGCTTTGGCATCCCTGAATACCGTCTGAATTTCATCTTCGTTATGAATTTTTGCCACCACATCGAAATAAGCACTGGCATTCAGTTTATCTATAATCCGGCTGCTGGCTTCGTCATTGGTTGTAGTGAGCACGGCCACTTGCGTATCTTTCACCTCAGTGGTAAGTGCAAACCCAAACAATATGATCTGAATGATAGGCATCAGAAGCAGGATCATGATGGTGGTTTTATCACGCAGGATGTGATAAAATTCTTTTCGGATAAACGAGAATAACTGTTTCATGTAATTGGCTGATAATTGATAGTTGATAATTTACAGTTAAGATTTTCTGTTGACTTATGCTAATCTGTATTTTGATAATCAATTGTCAACCATCAACCCGCTTTGCTTTTCGTGCCAGTTGCTGGAACACATCGTCCATGCTGTCGGCATTAAATTGTTTCCGAAGGTTTTTGGGTGAATTGAGCGCTTCGATTTTTCCATCAACCATAATGGAAACCCGGTCGCAATACTCAGCTTCGTCCATATAATGCGTAGTGACAAAAACGGTTATCCCGCGTGAAGTTGCTTCGTAAATCAATTCCCAAAACTGGCGGCGTGTAATGGGATCGACACCACCTGTTGGCTCGTCCAGAAAAACGACCTGTGGATTATGGAAAATAGAAACCGAGAAAGCCAGCTTTTGTTTAAATCCCAATGGCAACGAGCCTACCAGCTTATCCCGTTCGTTTTCAAAGTCCAGCACTTTCATCAAAGCATCTGTTTTTTCTTTAATTTCAGGGCTTTTCATTCCATAAATTCCACCAAAAAGTTCGATATTTTCCCATACTTTCAGATCATCGTACAACGAGAATTTCTGACTCATATAACCAATACTCTTTTTCACAAGCTCGGTTTGCGTCCCAATATCATAACCGGCAACTGTCCCTTTTCCGCCGGAAGGAATGCTGAGTCCGCAAAGCATGCGCATGGCCGTTGTCTTTCCGGCACCGTTGGCTCCCAGAAAACCGAAGATCTCACCTCGTTCCACCTCGAACGAAATATGATCGACAGCCTTGAAATTCCCGAACTTTTTGGTCAGATTTTCAGCCACAATCACTTTGTTCGAATTATATTGAATTGTATTGTTCATTTTCTTTTCCCTTACATTTCACTTTTGCGACAACTGCATAAAGCAATCCTCGATAGTCGGTTTTATTTCCTGTAATTCAATATTAGAATGGCCTTTTGCTACCAGATATTCTTTCAAATCACGCATTGTCAACTGATCATTATCCACTGAAACGTGATGTTTCTCTCCAAAGGCAAAACAATTTTGAGACAATTCATTGGCACGTAAGTCGAGCAATAATTTGTGCATATTATCGCTTTGTACAGCCCAAAGCTTATTCTGGTACTGATTGACAATATTCTCAGGAGAGTCGATCATTAGAAATTCACCAGCTTGAATCAAGGCTATCCGGTCGCACAAGCTTGCTTCGTCCATGTAAGGGGTAGAAACCAGAATGGTTATACCTTGTTTCTTCAGTTTTTTCAGCATACCCCAAAATTCCTTGCGCGAAACCGGATCCACACCCGTCGTAGGCTCATCCAGAAACAGTATGCTTGGTTTGTGAATCAGGGCACAACTCAGAGCCAATTTTTGCTTCATTCCACCCGATAGCTTTCCGGCCCGGCGTTTCTTGAACGGTTCTATCTGTTGATAAATATCTTTTACCAACTCATAATTTTCCTCAATCGTGGTATTAAAAACCGTTGCAAAGAAATTCAAGTTTTCCTCTACCGTCAAATCTTGGTAAAGCGAAAACCGGCCCGGCATATAACCAACCCGCTTACGGATTTCCTTATACTCTTTCACCACATCAAAGCCATCAACTGAAGCCGTTCCGCTATCAGCCAGAATCAAAGTCGTCAGGGTTCTGAAAAGCGTAGTTTTTCCGGCACCATCAGGTCCGATAATACCAAATATCTCCCCATCGTTCACCTCCAGGTTGATATCTTTGAGAGCCTGGGTCTTTCCGTAGCTCTTACTGATAGATTCGCACCGGACAGCCGCAACTTGATTGTTATTTTGTTTATACATTGAATTCTAGAATAGAAAATATAATTCAGACTTCGTGAAAATAATTATCAACCATTATTTGAACCTGACATCTCCGTACATGCCTATTTTCAAGAAACCATCATTTTTCACATTAATCTTAACCGCATAAACCAGGTTGGCACGCTCATCACGGGTTTGAATTGTTTTGGGTGTAAATTCCGATTTACTTGAAATCCAGGCTACGGTTCCGGTATATTCTTTCGTGTCATCTTTCCCAAAATCGGAAGTCACTTTTACTTTTTGTCCAATCTTAATTTGGGTCAACTGATCGGCTGTAATATAAGCCCGCAAAATCATGTTATTCGTATCGGCTATTTTCAACAGCGCTTTTCCTGGTGCTGCCACCTCGCCCATTTCGGCATATTTAATCAGTACGGTTCCGGCAATGGGACTTACGATCCTGCATTTTGTTAGCTGGTCCTCCACCTGGGCTGCCTGAAAAGTCACCCCTTCACTGTCATCTGTAATACCTTGGTTCGTTGTTACAAGCGTTGTTTTTTGTGCATCAAGTTGTTTCACTAAAACGGCGATTTGTGCATCAATATCATCCACTTGTTTTTGATTGGCCGCATTGGCTTTTACCAGATTTTCAAAACGTTTGCGTTCTGTTTTAGCTGTTGCAATTTGTTGTTCGATAGCAGCTATTTGCTTTTTTATGTCTGGTCGGCGGCTCTGCAACGACTTTTTGCTGGTAATAATCTGTTCTTTACGCAAATAAAGCTGGGTACTATCTATTGTTCCAATCAGTTGATTAGCAACAAGTACTTGCCCTTCCTCCACATTAAATGAAAGAATTTTGCCTGATGCTTCAGCAGAAACAATTACTTCGGTTGCCTCAAAAGTCCCTGAGGCATCAGCATCCTCTTTCAATTTTCCGCATGAGATAAGCATTGTTGAAACAATAATTCCCAATAGACCGTATCGTATTCCGTAAGTCAGAGATTTGTAGCAGGTTTGTTTACTTGATTTCATAAAACTGAGTATTTAAGTCCTTTTCAGGAAGTGTATTGGTTTAATTATTTATGTTGTTTTTAAGCTGATATACATTCATTATCAATTGGATTTCGTGCAATGATTTTAGTTGCTTTGCCTGGTCTTCTGCATTGATTTCACGAATCAGGTCGGTGATGGTCAGCGTACCGTTGTCCACTTTAACCGATGCTGCTTTTTTAATATTGGTACGCAAGCGAATAATCTCATCATCGTTCGAAAGTGTTGATTGCAACTTTTCTATTTCCGTTCTTTGTTGTTTGGTTTTCAGTTCACTATTGAACAGAAAAGTTTCTTTCTGAATTTCGTTGGATTGTTTGCTTACTTCCAATTTACGAATGTTATTCTTTTGGGTGTAGAGCCCGCTAAAATTCCAGGACAGTCTTAAGCCCCCAATATAAAACGGTGAAAATCCGGGCAAAAACATATTTAATCCGGGTCTGCCATACCCACCCTGTACAAACGCACCTAGTTTAGGCAAATTGCCTGCGTTCAAAAGCGATTTTTGACTTTCGTACATCTTGTTTTGAGCATCGAATAAAGTCAGTTCCGGACGATGATTGGTCGTATCGTTCAAGATCGCCAGATTTACTTCCGGTTTGAGAAACGAGGTGTTCTCATCAATCTTTAATCCGGTAAATGCCGAAAGCATGATCAAATATGATTTGCGGGTGCTTCTCAGCTCCGTATCGCGTTGGCCTGCATTTAATTGCTCCACCTTCAACGCATCCACATCCGCTTGATTGGCAACTCCATTTTGCTTGGAATCAATGACTTTTTTCAGATTTACGCCTAACTCACTTTGTAAAATATCGTTTTGTTTAATCTGCTCGTTCAACAACAAGATACCGAAAAAAAGCTGGTTAACCCGATCGTTCAACGCAAATAAATCCACTTCCAGCTTCTGTTTCTCAACTTCAGTGCTTGCCTTAGTGATTTTCTTTTGTGACGAAATCACACCACCATCCCAAATGACCTGATTTGCTTCCAACACAGCCTGATACTGATCTTTGCTTTGCGACGGAAAGCTTACCGGGGTTTGCGACACTTTTGATAGAATTTGACCTAACACTGCCGGAATCTCAGTCACGTCAGATTGATACGTTGCCTTGGCCGAAAGCGAGAACTGGGGCAAATATCCTTTATTGGCATTACTTAAATTAAACTGTTCGGTTTGTTCAATCAGTTTATATTGCTTGATTAGCGGATAATTCAATTTCGCTTTTGCCTGGCATTCATCCAGCGTGAGCTGCTGCGAAAACGACAATAGCGGAATTAAAAGCAACAAGCTATTTAACATCAATCTTTTCATATTGATTTTTTATTATGGTTTTATGTATCTGAGTACTACTTGTACATTTTCTTCTCTTCGGTGGTTAATGATCTCTTCCAGTTGTTCGTCGGACAATTGCAGCAAACCACTGGCCATTGGCAACATGATGAATAACCCGACGTTTTGCATCACCATGGTCAATATAATGTCGAGCATGTCAATATCCCGTGCACGCCCAGCAGCAATTTCATGCCGGAGCTCAGCATTCATATGGCTCAAAAGTTCTTGAGGTACATTTTGCAACTTTGATCTAAGTTCTTGAATCTGTTCTGGTAACCGTGATAGTTGACTGGATACGAGCAAAGGTATTTTGGGGTTTTGACGCAAAAAATCAAAATGAGATTCAACAACATGACGGACTTTTTCTTCAAAAGGCAGTTCTTCCAGATTCTTAATTTCAAAAATATGCTCAAAGAAGTATCGGAATTTTTGCTCGAAAATAGTCTTAAACAAGTTTTCCTTTGTTCGAAAATAATAATGAACCAGTGCCTGGTTGCAACCGGCTCCTTTTGCTATCTGTGTCGTGGACGTAGAGATAAACCCTTTTTCCAAAAAGAGTTTCTCGGCCACCTCCAGGATGGTCTGTTCCATCGATTGATCATTCTTAATATCCATATTTAATTGCAGTATTTAATAGACCTATTAATCGTTTGCAAAGTAACATATATTATTCTGAATAATCGCTTCATTTATATGAATATTTCCAAATAAAAAAAATCAGACAACTTCCAAAAACAAAAAGCCAATCCAATTCACATCAGATCAGCTTTTTGAAACACAAAATTCATATTTTATCAGGGAACTACAATCGAAGCTTGACGGACCGAGCAAGCATTAAAATAGCCCAAAACACCTTCACTCAGGTTTGAAACCGGATTAGCCGGCGAAGCAGCCTGCCCGTTATTGCCTCTCGAAGTTCTGAAATATTCGAATACATTCTTGTCAATGCATTCAAGTTGTAATCTTATTTTAGCACCGGTCTTAAGTGGGTCATTACTATTAATAGAGGTTGATGATATTGTAAAAACAATTTCTTGCCCCTGATATAACTTATCATTCCCAATGTAAAAACCAGGTCTCAGCGTATCATTCACAAATTCCAATACCCGGTAATAATTATCAACATCAATGGGATCCCTGAATTCTAAGACCGTTTGATTCCCCTCGTCAAAGACATTCTTTCGAAAGTAAACACTATCAATACTTACAGCTGCTGGCATAGTAGAACTTCCGGTATAAGTTTTTCCCTGTATTTCAACCTTTAAAGTATACGTTCTTCCGGGCACACCTCTCAGTTTTGAAGTAAGGTAGGTACCAGCTTCCGATTGTATTAGCTGCTCCGAATTCCCAACATTGTCACTAATGGTGACTTTGGCATCTGTTACCGGCGGAAAAGTATTCGCATCTGTAAAATCAACCGTTTTTGAAATCGTCACGGCGTAAGGGCCCGGATGATCAAACACATTGCCCTGAATTACAATAGCAGACGACGAAGTATCCAATTTGAGGTCAATCACCTTTTCGCACGAAGATAACAAACTGACGATTAAAGCAAGAGCTATATAAATAATTCTATTTCTTTTCATCCGTCTAAAATTTAAAATTGTATGAGAACGAAGGAATCAACTTGAACAACGTGGTTTGAACAGCCTCCGTTCTTGTCGGATCCAATTCGTTGTTTCTGAAAGTTATCATATAAGCATTTTCATGGCTATAAGCATTATAAATAGAAAATGTCCAGCTGGATTCGAAGTCTTTGGTCTTCCTTACAATCCAGGTCGCACCCAGGTCGAGACGATGATATGCAGGCATTCTGTTGGCATTCCGGTTCGAATAATAAAACATGGTTTTCCCATCAATCTGGTATTTTCCGGTTGGATAGGTCACAGCATTTCCGGTATTGTAAACCCATGTTGCCGAAAGCGTCCAACGTTTATTTAAGTCGTAAATACCTACAATTGAAACATCGTGCGTCCTGTCTTGCCTGGCCGGATAATAGTTTCCGTTATTGATCTGCTCGAATTTTCGTTCAGTACGGGACAACGTGTAACTAATCCAGCCGTTCAGTTTTCCATACTTCTTTTTCAGGAACATTTCCAGCCCATAAGCCCGCCCTTTTCCGTACAACAGTTGTGATTCAACGTTCTCATTGAAATTAAGTTCTGCCCCGTTTTTATAATCAATCTGATTTTGAAGGCTTTTAAAATAGACTTCGCTAAAGAACTCATATTTATTATCCAGAAAATTGCGGTAATAGCCCACCGAAACCTGATCGGCAATCTCGGGCTTTACATTATTGCTACTCGGTATCCACAAGTCTGTAGGATTAGCGGATGTTGTGTTAGACAACAAGTGAAGATTCTGCACATTGCGGGCATAAGCGGCTTTCACCGAGCTTTGTGAATTCAAAATATAATTGAATGTGGCACGTGGTTCAATGTACACATAGGTTTTTATATACTCGTTCTTTTTATAAGTTGCCGTATCTATAGTATTTCCGTCCAAGTCATACGTATAAAATTTGCCCGGCCCAAGCAAACTGAAAGAACTCAACCTTGCACCGTATTCCACACTGAATTTATTGGAAAAACTATATTGATGAGTAAAATACAATGCGTTTTCCCAGGCATGTTTATTGCTCAGACTCTTCAAATCAACACTGCTGCTGGCCGTAATGATGCCGGGGATAATATTATGAACAGCAGAATTAAGTCCAAATTTAAGGGTGCTGTTTGTCCCTGAGAACAGTTGAAAATCCTGCTTCAGGCAAAAGTCCTGGATTCTCGAAATGATATTCATCTCGATCGTGTTATCTATATTTATTTTATAGTTGTAATCGCTGAATATAAGCGATGTATTTGAAAACAACCGATCGGAGAACAAATGGTTCAAGCGCATGGTAGCCGTGCTATTTCCCCAGTTGATGCCAAAATTATTATCCAACTTCAACACATCTTTACCAAAATATCCAGAAAGAAAGATACGGGTTTTATTGTCGATCCGATAATTCGCTTTTGCATTAAAATCGTAGAAATACAAACTTGCGTTATTGAGCGTAGTGTCTCTCGAGAGCTTTAAAAACAGGTCGGCATACGTACGCCGCGCAGAAATTATAAAAGAGCCTTTGTCTTTTACGACAGGTCCTTCTACAGTAAGCCGTGAGGAAATCAGGCCAATTCCGCCGCTCACACCAAATTTTTTATCATTTCCATCATTCATCTTAATATCAAGCACCGAAGACAACCGCCCGCCATATTCAGCCGGCTCATTGCCTTTGTACACTGAGATATCCTTGATTGCATCCGAATTAAAAACAGAGAAAAAACCCATCAAGTGCGAAGCGTTATAAACGGTTGCTTCATCAAGCAGTATCAGATTTTGATCGGTTGCACCACCACGCACATTGAAGCCGCTGCTTCCTTCGCCAGCCGATTTTATCCCGGGCAGCAATTGAATGGTTTTCAGTACATCCTTTTCTCCAAACAGAACTGGAATATTTTTCAAGTCTTTTGTATCGAGTTTCTGCACGCCCATTTCTAGTTTCGTGATATTCTCGTTTTTGCGTTGGCTGGAAACCACTACCTCGCTCAGTTCCTTGACTTGTTCTATCAACTGAAAATCAACCTTCTGAGATTGAGTCAAATCGATTTGTTGGATTTGAGGCGAATAACCAATGTATTGGGTGGAGATTTGGTAATGTCCGGAAGGCAATGTGATAGAATAATACCCATACGTATTGGTAGAAGCCCCCTTGCCCGGAAGCTCCTTAATGATTACGTTAGCGCCAATGATGTCTTCTCCCGTTTTTGCATCCCGAACATATCCACTGATCGTGCAGTGTTGCTGAGCCAGCACCGGCTGAAGGAGGAATAGGAAAATTAAAAAGAAATATAATTTACTTTTATACATGCCTGCACCATTAAAATATAGCTGCATCAACATTATTCCACGAGAGAAATACTTGTCTTTACGCCACGCAGCCGAACTGACTGTAAATTTATGTCCATTGACCGAGATAAACAATTAATTTACGAGAAGTTCACAAATAAAATGTTTTATATAAACATTCGATGTCTGAAGTCAGTTTAAAACCGTTTTTGAAATAAAAAATAACACAACAGTCTATGCAGACAGAGTCAGCAGCTATTCCCGGATCGATTTATAGGCTTTCCCTAACCGGTCAATAATATCGCCGGAGACCAGAGATTCTTTCGATTCGGTTTCCAGCACTAAATCCCCGGCTCGCCCGTGAAGAAAAACGCCTATTTTGGCAGCATCTTCAGAAGAGTAGCCCTGAGCCAACAAACCCACCAAAATTCCGGTTAGTACGTCGCCGGAACCAGCCGTGGCCATCCCCGAGTTACCGGTGCTATTGAAATAAAGCCTTGTATCGGGAGCGGCGATCAAGGTGTTGGCACCTTTCAGCACAATAAGCAACCCATAAAGATTTGCATTTTCCTGCGCTTTCATCATGCGGGCATACGAAGAAGTGCTTACCCCGAACAAGCGGTCAAATTCTTTTGGGTGTGGAGTTAAAATGCTGTATTTGGGAATCAATGGCAATAAATCCCGGTGCTGGCTAATGATATTTAATGCATCGGCATCCAGCACGCAAGGCTTATTCATTTTCGTCAACAGGTTTCTCAACATCTTAGTTGTTTCTGTTTGAGTACCAAGTCCCGGACCAATGGCCACTGCATTATATGTCTGTGTTGATTTTGTTTCGGAAACCAAATCAGATTGAAAAATAGCTTCGGGAATAGCCGTCTGGACGATAAGCCGGTTGCATTCCGGGCCATGGACCGTAACCAGGCCGGCACCACTCCGTAACGCCGCTTTAGCCGACAGCACCGAAGCTCCGGCCATCCCCTGGCTTCCGGCCACTATCAGCGCATGTCCAAAAGTCCCTTTGTGCGAAAACTTGGCCCGTTTCCGCAGCAGAGGCTCAATATCGGTTTCTTCCAAATAATATAAATCGCTGGAAGTTTGTTTGATTGCCTCCGGATGGATGCCAATGTCGAGGATTTCCAAATCGCCAACATAAGGAGCATTTTCAGGGAAAAAGAAAGCGAGCTTGGGGAACTGCAAACTCATAGTCATAGCAGCTTTTACAATGACCGGATTTTCGCCAAGCAAACTGTTCTCGCCCTGCAAACCGGAAGGAATGTCGATAGCCACCACTTCGCAGCCCGAACGATTCATCCATTCCACCGCCTCGGCAAAAATTCCTGTCATCGGGCGGCTCAGCCCCGAACCGAAAAGTCCATCAACAATAATTGTTTCGTGGGTCACTTTGGGAGCAATGAATTTGTCCTGCAGCTCGGTCAGCGAATTAGGGAAAGCTGCCAACAGTCGTTGACGGTTCGTTTCGCAGTCGGCCGACAATTTAGTGGGGCGGATCAGGATTACCGAAACGGTGTAACCGGAATTCAATAACTTACGTGCCAAAGCCAGCGCATCACCTCCATTGTTTCCAAGTCCGGCAAAGATACAAACAGGCTGCAAATAGGGGAAGCTTTCGATAAATTTCCAGGACAGCGCCTCGGCTGCACGCTCCATTAAATCAATAGAAGCTATGGGCTCGTGTTCAATGGTCATTTGATCAAGGTCACGAATGAGTTGGGTAGCAAAAAATTTCATAAAGCTGAGATTATTGCATAAGTGGATAATAAACTATCGGATACAAAGATTGAATATTTTTTTTTATAAAAAAAGCGGAAGAAATGATTTCTTCCGCTTTTTCTGAAAATATATGACTTCCCTTCGTTTGGTTCAGATAGCATTCCATCGGGTTTCTACCCAACGTTTACGTTGGTCGGGTTTCAGGAATGTCCAGGCCACAATCCGGCTTACTTTTGTACCCTGCCCCATGGGGATGGTTTTTACATCCGTTGCCCCGGCAGCTTTCAGGGCTTCATACACTCCGGTAAGATGGCTTTGCTTGGATAACAGGGTGGAAAACCAGAAACAATTGGACGCAAATTGCTTGCTTTGCCGGATCATGTCGCGCACAAAGCGTTCTTCGCCGCCTTCGCACCATAATTCATTGCTTTGACCGCCAAAATTCAAGGTGGGCGTGGTAATTTTCTTCTGATTCAGGCTGCTTAATTTGCGTAAGGTTCCTTCCTCTGCCTCTTGGGCCGAAGCATGAAAGGGCGGATTGCAAATGGACACATCCACCGGTTCATTGCGTTCCATGATGCCATGAAAAATATCTTTCGGGTTTTCCTGATAGCGCAAATCTACATTTCGTTTCAGAAAATGATTGTGCGTGATAATTTTATGGGCCGACTCCAACGCAGCCGGATCAATATCCGAACCGATAAACGACCAACCGTACTCCTTATTCCCGATAATGGGAAACACACAACTGGCACCCACCCCAATGTCCATGCATTTCACTTTATATCCGGTTGGAATTATTCCTCCGTTGGAACTTCCAAGCAAACCGGCAATATGATGAATATAATCGGCTCGTCCGGGAATAGGCGGACATAAATATCCGGCAGGGATATCCCAATATTCCAGGCCGTAATACTGTTTCAACAGGGCTTTGTTCAGCCACTTTACCGCCTTGGGGTTAGCAAAATCGATGGACTCCTGGTTATATGGATTGAGCTTTACATATTTTGCCAATTCCGGGCAAGCTACTGTCAATTGCTTGAAATCATACCGGTCACGGTGTCTGTTTCGCGGATGCAAGGATGCTTTTTCGGTTGGCTGTTCTTTCTTTTTATCGGGCATAGGTGCGTATATGTGGGAAATGGTGAGTGTTAGTTTGGTTGCAAAGATAGCCATTGCAGGGCTTAGTTCTGCATGGTTTTGAAATATTACAAAGATATTGCAGTACAAACCAGCGTTCCGAAGGACTTGTTTATGCCTGATCAATTAGACTAAAGCCTTTTTTCTCCCCGGGATGGTGGAATTCCGATTCCACCTAATAAAACACTAAAAAAAGGGCGAGTTGGAACTCACCCATCTCAGGAAACACGAGTTGGAGCTCGCGAAACCCCAACTATTCTCCCAATCTCTCCAGCAACAGCTTCACACCTTTTTCTACATCCTGCGTTTCTTGCAATGCTTTGATAAACGCACTGCCGATAATGGCACCCGACGAATAGCGATTCACCATGTCGCGGGTAGATTTATTGGAGATGCCAAAACCCACCAGGCGAGGGTTCCGCAAGTTCATGGAATTGATGCGGTTGAAGTATTCCACCTTATTGTCGAACGAGGCTTGTGTGCCGGTGGTGGCTGCCGACGAAACCATGTAGATAAATCCATTCGTGTGGCTGTCTATTTCACGAATGCGCGCTTCCGAGGTTTCGGGCGTTATCAGGAAGATAAACTCCAGTCCGTAACGTTCGGCAACTTCTTTGTATTCCGCCAGAAAATCGGCCATAGGCAAATCGGGGATAATCATACCGTCCACCCCTACCCGATAGCATTCCTTGCAAAATGCCTCGAAACCGAATTGCATCACCGGGTTCAGGTAACCCATCATGATAAGCGGAATATGAATGTCGGCACGCACGGCCGTAAGTTGTTCAAACAATTTGCGAATGCTCATGCCGTTTTGCAACGCCACATGGCTGCTGTTCTGAATCACAACCCCATCAGCCATGGGGTCGGAAAACGGAACACCGATTTCTACCAGATCCACCCCGTTTGCCTGCAAGCACCGAAGCGTAGGCAGCGTATCATCCAATTTTGGGAAACCTGCCGTGAAATACACCGAAAGAATGTTTTCGGATTTCGTTTGAAATAATTGATTAATTCGATTAACAACCCCTAACCCCTGAAGGGGAACTGAGTTAGTTTCGTATGGCATATTATTTTCCTTATTCATTGCTTTATTAAGTTTTATATCTTGTTGTAATAATCAATACTAATATTTCTTACTCCCCTTTAGGGGTTGGGGGTTCTTATTTCGTTCAGAAACCCTCGCAACATTTCCACATCCTTCAACCCTGGGCTGATTTCAAACTTACTGTTCAAATCGACCCCAAACAGTTTCGGATGATTAATCTGTTTGATTGCTTCTGCATCATCTGCCGAGATTCCTCCACTCAACAAAAAGCGCGTATCGCCCCCGTAAGCCGACAATACCAACCAATCGAATTTCTGTCCTGAGCCGCCATGTGCTGGTGTTTTGGTATCGAACAAGAAAAAGTCGCAGGTTCCTTCGTAGTCATCCGTGGCTTTAAAATCGGAAGCTTCCGAAATGGCAAATGCTTTGATAACAATTAAACCCGCGGCCCGCAGCGTGTAACACATTTCATCCGGCTCAGACCCATGCAACTGCACACCCGACAAGGAATATTTCTTTACAGCTGCAAGAACATCATCCAACGATGCATCGACAAAAACTCCTATCTTCAAAACCCGCTTAGGCAAAGCCTGCAATGCTTTTTCATCCAACGGCGCGGCATAGCGCGGCGACTTCGGATAAAAGATAAAACCCATCATATCGGGCTTCAACGCCGCCACTGCTTCTATATTTTCGGGAAATTTCATCCCGCAGATTTTAATTTTCATATTTCTAACCCTTCGCCCTACGGGCACTTCCCTTTACAAAAGGGAAGATTCCTGCATGCGAGATTTATATTGACAAATATCTTTCTAAAAAACTAAAGCATTCTGAGACACTAATCAAAAGAGCAAATTCCTGCATCCGTGCTGTCCCCTTATATTAAGGGGACGAGCGAAGCGGAGGGGTTAAGCTCTACTATAACACGCTGATAAACTTTGAAAGAGCATCCGCCGGATTTTCTTCCTTCATAAAGTTTTCACCCATCAAGAAACCCCGGTAACCCACTTTGCGCAATTCTTTTACGGTTTCGGTTTTGGAGATACCGCTTTCGCTTACTTTTACGAATTTGTCCGGGATCAATGCAGCCAAATCGAACGAGGTCTGAATGCTTTGCTCAAAAGTCTTCAGGTTGCGATTATTCACCCCCAGCATATCCACAAAGTCGTTGGCATGGCCCAGTTCTTCGGCGTTATGCACTTCGAGCAACACTTCCAGTCCCAGTTCATGCGCTTTGCGGGCCAGTTCTGCCGTTTGTTCTACTGTGAGAGCTGCAGCAATAAGCAGGATCACATCGGCTCCCATGGCTTTGGCTTCGTAGAGCTGGTATTCATCAATCACAAAATCTTTGCGCAAAATAGGGCAAGTCACCTGAGCACGGGCAGCCATCAAATCCTGAGGTGTTCCACCGAAATATTCCAAATCAGTCAGAATGGAAATACCCGAAGCACCCGCAGCACTGTAACCAGCAGTCACATCCACCACATCGGCTTCCTCGTGAATCCAACCCAACGAAGGCGACTTCCGCTTGAACTCCGAGATAATACCCGATTCCGAGTTCAGCAAGCTTTGCTTCATGGACAAACATGTTCGCCCGAAAGCAGGCGCTTTTTCAAGAGTTGAGATCGGTGTTGAAGCTTTACGAGAGGCAACTTCAATAGCTTTTGAGGCTATAATCCTATCTAAAATATTACCCCTAACCCCTAAAGGGGAATTTACCCCTAACCCCTGAAGGGGAACTAAGTTAGTATCGTCATCTATACTCTTATCCATATCCTTATATATTTTTCTTTTCAAACAAATTGTACTATTCTAATTCCCCTTCAGGGGTTAGGGGTTCTTTTTACTTATATATCTCCACAAACTTTTCAAACGCCTTTTTGGCATGTCCACCGGCAAGCGATTCGGCAGCTTCGGCTTTGCATTGTTCCAGCGGTTTGTACGAGCTGCGTGTTTGGATAGCAAAGGCTGTATTGATAATTACGGCATTGCGTTGCGCTTCGGTGGCTTTGTTATCCAGCACGTTCATAAATATCCGGGCAGCTTCGTCCACCGTGTTTCCTCCCCAAAGTTCTTCTTGTTTCAGCTTTTTGAAACCCAGTTGCTCCGGCGTGTAAACAAATTCTCCCAGGTTATTGGACACTTTGCAGGTATCGGTCAGCGATATTTCATCATATCCATCCAACGAATGAACCACCGAATACTGGCACCCTAAGTTCTGGTAAATATAATTATACAGACGCATCATTTTCAAATCGTACACGCCCAGGCATTGATAGTTGGGGCGTGCCGGACTGATAAGCGGACCAAGCACGTTGAAAAACGTACGCACACCCAGATTTTTTCGTACCGGAGCCACATTTTTCATGGCCGGATTGCAAAAAGGTGCATGCAGGTAAGCAAAACCCGCTTCGTCCAGCGAACGTTTGATAATATCGGTGTCGGTCGTAAATTTTGCCCCGTAATACTCCAGCACATTCGACGAACCGCTAACCGAAGTGGCACCGTAATTACCATGTTTGGCTACCTTATACCCCGCTCCCGCCACAGCAAAACAGCTGCAGGTGGAGATATTAAACGTGTTTTTGCCGTCGCCGCCCGTTCCCACAATATCCAGTGGATCAAATTCCGACAAGTCGATCTGCACAGCCGTGTTGAGCAACGCATCCCGAAAGCCAATCACTTCCTCCAGTTCAATACTGCGCATCAGGTACACCGAAATAAATGCAGCAATCTGCGATTCGTTATATTTCCCACCAGCCATATTAGTCATTACTTCAGCGGCTTCTTCGCGCGTTAGCGACTGGTGATCAAACAATCTGTTTAGTATTTGTTTCATAAATATGATTCTTATTTCGCTGAGAATATTATCTCAATCTATTAAAATACAATCTTCCATTTGCAGAATGGCGTCTGACAAGTCCAGAATGGCATCTTTCATCCGCAAAATGACGTCTGACAAGTACAGAATGACATCTTTCATCCGCAGAATGGCGTCTGACAAGTACAGAATGACATCTTTCATCCACAGAATGGCGTCTGACAAGTACAGAATGACATCTTTCATCCGCAGAATGACGTCTGACAAGTACAGAATGACATCTTTCAGCCACAGAATGGCGTCTGTCAAGTACAGAATGGCATCTTTCATCCGCAGAATGACGTCTGACAAGTACAGAATGGCATCTTCCATCCGCAGAATGACGTCTGACAACTTCACAATGACGTCTGTCGAGCGCACAATGACATCTTTCATCCGCACAATAGCGTCTGTCAAGTGCACAATGACGTCTGACAACTACACAATGACATCTGTCGAGCGCACAATGGCATCTTTCATCCGCACAATGGCATCTTTCATCCGCACAATGACGTCTGTCAAGTGCACAATGACATCTTTCATCCGCACAATAGCGTCTGTCAAGTGCACAATGACGTCTGACAACTACACAATGACATCTGTCGAGCGCACAATGGCATCTTTCATCCGCACAATGACGTCTGTCAAGTGCACAATGACGCCTGACAACTTATTTTTCCAACCAATTCTTCAGCATTTGTTCTCCATCGGGGGTCAATACCGATTCCGGATGAAACTGAACGCCGCGTACATCGTAGGTTTTGTGTGCCAACGCCATAATCATTCCCTCTTCATCAACTGCAGTGATCTTTAAACATTCCGGCAAAGTCGATTTCTCGGCAGCCCATGAATGGTATCGGCCGACTTCGAGTTGCTTGCCCAACCCGTTGAACAACACATCTTCTTCAATCACATCCACCACCGAGCTAATGCCATGATGCACCTCCGACAGGTTAATCAGCGTCCCGCCAAACGCTTCGGCAATGGCTTGTTCGCCCAAACAAACACCCAAAATAGGTTTAGTGGGTGCATAAGTGCGAATCACATCCAGCAGAATGCCCGATTCCGACGGCACACCCGGCCCCGGTGACAGGATTATTTTATCAAAACGTGCAATATCTTCCAGCGCTATTTGGTCGTTGCGATGCACTTCCACATCCGTATATCCCAACTTTTTCACTGCGTGTACCAAATTATAGGTAAACGAGTCGTAATTATCGAAAACTAAAATCTTAACCCCTAGCCCCTGAAGGGGAACTAAGTTAGTCTCGTCTTGTATTTTATCTTGTATATTAGTCATAATAAATTGAATAAAAATGGTTTTGATCTAATTTTCCGTCTAATAATTAGAGCTTATTCTTGTTGTAATTTCTTGTTCAATAGCCTTTAGTGTATTCTCCATGTCACACATCACTTGTTCATTTGTAAACCGAATGACTTTTAATCCCAGTTCATTTAATTCATGTTCCCTATCTTTATCATAACAATATTGTTCGGGAATATCGTGATAACCTCCATCAATTTCAATAACAAGTTTTGCTCTATGGCAATAAAAATCCGCAATAAAAAAGAGAATAGGATGCTGACGCTTAAATCGAACTTTGGGAATTTGTATTTTTTCTAAATGATTCCAAAGAAATAGTTCTGCTTCAGTCTGATTATCCCTCAATTTCTTAGCCAGTTCAAAATGTATCGGCAATGCACCATAGAACATGTTACTACCCCTAACCCCTAAAGGGGAACTTAGACTAGGACCTCCGCCCACTAAAGTGGAGCTAACCCCTAGCCCCTGAAGGGGAACTAAGTTAGTTTCGTCTTGTATTTTGTTTTCTATATTTTCTAATTGACTCATAATCGGTAGTGATCTTTCTTATCCCCCTTTAGGGGTTAGGGGTTCTCTTTCTTTCTCCCCTTTAGGGGTCGGGGGTTCTCTTTCGTCCTCCCCTTTAGGAGTCAGGGGTTCTTTTCTTCCTCCCCTTTAGGGGCTGGGGGTTCCCATCACTTCCCCGAAGCCACATCCACTGCTTTTTTCAATGCAGCCAGTTTATTATTCACTTCTTGCAATTCACTTTCTTCGTCCGATTTAGCCACGATACCCGCGCCGGCCTGATAGTAAAGCGTATTGTTTTTACTCACAAACGAGCGGATGGTAATGGCCTGGTTGAAACTTCCGTCGAAGCCAATATAGCCCAGGCATCCCCCGTACGGACCGCGGTCGTGCGGCTCAATGCTGTCGATCAATTGCATCGCTTTAATTTTCGGAGCCCCCGAAAGCGTTCCGGCCGGGAATGTATCGGCAAACAGCTTAATCACCTTCGTATCGGGTTTCAGCTTGCCGCTGACGCTCGACACCAAGTGCAACACGTGCGAATAATACTGCACTTCGCGGAAAACATCCACTTCCACGTGATCGGTATTGCGGCTCAGGTCGTTGCGAGCCAAATCCACCAACATCACATGTTCGGCATTTTCTTTCTTATCAACACGGAGTTTCTCAGCCAACTGAAAATCTTTTTCATCATCACCCGTCCGGCGGAAAGTTCCGGCAATGGGTTTGATATACGCTTTTTGTTTCTTGGCGTCAACCACTAAGTGAGCCTCAGGCGACGAGCCGAAAATACGGAAATCGCCAAAGTTGAAATAAAACAAATAAGGCGACGGATTCACCGAGCGCAGTGTGCGGTACAGCATAAAATCGTCGCCTTTATATTGTTGGTAGAAACGGCGCGAAAGTACAATCTGGAACACATTCCCTTTGTAGCATTCTTCTTTGCCGCGTGCCACCATTTTTTTGTAGTCTTCGTTGGAGATATCCGATTTCTCCTCACCCACTGCCTCAAAATCATAAGTAGCAATATTATTATTCAATATTATTTCTTCCACATTGGCAATGGCGCTCTTTTCACCTTCCTGCAAGTTTTCAATGATCGTCAATTCGTTGTTGAAATGATTCACCGCAATAATGTATTTGAACAGCACGTAATGCAAGCCCGGCATACTGCCCGGAACCGTTTCGCGCGCCTTCAGTTTTACGTCTTCAAAGTACTGCACCGATTCATACGAAGTGTAACCCAGCAACCCGTTTATCAATCCGGCTTTCAGTTCATCACCTTCGAGCGTGAACGACTTCAAAAACACATCGAAACGCTCGGCAACAGTGAGTTTACCGGTCACTTCTGTCTCTATCCGGCTACCGTCGGGATATTCTTCCGAAATCAGGAAACGATTCACCGAAATACCACCTATCGGACAAAAGCCGATATAGGAAAAGCTGTTTTCTGTGCCATGATAATCCGAACTTTCCAACAAAACAGAGTTCGTATACAAATCACGTATTTTCAGGTATATGCCCACCGGAGTTTGAAGGTCGGCAAGCATTGATTTTGTCTTGACAAATAAACGACCCCCACCCCCTAAAGGGGAGTTAACCCCTAGCCCCTGAAGGGGAACTGAGTTAGTTATGTCTCCTAAATTTACATTTTGATTTTCCATAAGAATAAATTAAATAATTAGTACTAATATCTCTTCCTCCCCTTTAGGGGTCGGGGGTTATTATTATTTAAAATGTTTCACATACGTATCCATATCTTTATCTCCCCTGCCCGATACAGTGATTACCACAATATCATCTGGTTTGAAAGTATCCTTTTCTTTTTTGAGCAATGCCAGTGCGTGTGCCGATTCGATAGCGGGAATAATTCCTTCCAAGCGGGTCAGTTCAAAAGCCGCCTCCAAGGCCTCATCGTCATTTATCGGATACACTTTCGTGCGTCCCGTCTTGGCAAAATGTGCATGTGCCGGACCAATTCCCGGATAATCCAATCCGGCCGAAATAGAATACGGTTCCGTAATCTGCCCATCCTCGTCCTGCATAAGCAATGTTCGGAAACCATGAATAATTCCCACAGTACCAACACTGATTGTTGCAGCTGTTTCGCCTGTCTCAACCCCTAAACCACCAGCCTCAGCCGATATGATTTTTACCCGTTCATCGCTTATATAATGGTAATACGTTCCCATGGCATTACTACCGCCACCCACGCAAGCCATCAAATAATCAGGATAATCGCGCCCGATTTGTTCCTGCAACTGCCATTTGATTTCTTCACTAATCACCGACTGGAAAAATCCCACCATATCCGGATACGGGTGCGGCCCAACCGTAGAGCCGATAATATAAAACGAATCGGGATTGGAACACCAGTAACGGATTGCTTCATTAGTAGCATCTTTTAAAGTCCAGTTTCCACTGGTAACCGGCTCCACCGTTGCACCGAGCATGCGCATTTTTTGTACGTTCAGGAACTGGCGTTCCACATCCGTTTTGCCCATAAACACAATGCACTCCAAGCCCATCAGTGCGCAAACTGTAGCCGTAGCCACACCGTGTTGTCCGGCGCCTGTCTCTGCAATAATGCGGGTTTTCCCCATGCGTTTGGCTAGCAGGATCTGTCCCAATGCATTGTTGATTTTGTGCGCTCCGGTATGGTTCAAGTCTTCACGCTTCAGGTAAATGTTCGTTCCATACTCAGCCGACAAGCGTTTGGCATGATACAATGGCGAGGGACGCCCCACATAGTTTTTCAGCAAGTCGTAATATTCAGCTTTAAATGAAGCATCGTCTTTTATAGCATAAAAAGCTTCTTTCAGCCGCTCAACCGTTCCGTGCAAAATTTCAGGAATATACGCCCCGCCAAATTCACCGTAATAACCATTGTTGTCAAGGCCTCCAGCTCCTAAAGAGGAATTAGTTTCATCTTGTATTTTTTTCTTTTTATCATTCATATGAAATATCCTTAAATAATCAATACTATCATTTCTTTCTCCCCTTTAGGGAGCGGGGGTATAACAAAAAAGGCTTATCGTGAGTCCGACAAGCCTTTTGTTATATTTTTTTATTTCGACAATATACATAGGTGTTACATCTCACGATTAGCTAATCTGTAAGTGCCACCACCAAAATTTGTTTATTGTCAATATTGCGTTCATTTCCTTTTTGTTTGTTTTGCGACTGCAAAGATTGCAAATTCATTTTAATTACACAAGAAAAATATCATTTTTCTTGCTGTTTAAATTTTTCCTTATGTTTCAAATCAGAAGCTGCCGTATTCGAGGCTCCAATAACCAATTCAAAAATACATTTATTTTTCTTTAGGGTGTATTCAATTTTTTCAGCAGTTGTTTTGTTTGCTTCTTTTCCAAATTAAGCTGCTTCCCTTTCAAATCAAGGGCTTCTTTCATCCGGTCCAATTCTCTCAAACGGTCTTTTACTTCAATTTCACGCCGATCCAATTTACTGTCTTTCTCCGCAATGACATTCAAATCTGCTTTCAAGTCCGAACGTTTTTCATTCCATTTGCTTTCAAGATCTTTAATTTTGCTGTCCTTCTCGTCCAGCCGGGCTATCCGTTCTTTCAAATCATCTTTTTCAAGTCCCTTAGAATTTTTCTTCAACTCTTTCCTTTCTGACATCAACTGCTTAATTTCCTGATCCCTTAAATTCTTTTCAGTTTTCAACATTTTTTCTTCGTCCTTAGCAAATTTCTTTTTTTCATCCAGATACTTACGCTCATTGCTTATCACTTTGGCTTCATCATTTGCCTGGTTGGTCAACATCTTTAGCTCCTTGCGGTTGTTATCCAATCTATCTTCCAAAACCTCTATACTTTTTAAATGATTAGCATAGTCTTCTTTTTGCTTCAGAACTGAATCGACATTCACCGATTGCAAAACCGGCTCTGTCCAATGATAGTCAGATCCCACATTTTCAGATTTCGAAGCCGTAGAATCAGTTACAACTTGCGAAAACCCTCCGCTTATCGCAAACATGACAAATAGAAATACAAATAAGAACTTTAAGTAAGTATTTTTCATGGCTGTATTTTTTTCCAAATGACTACTAATTTGCTCTTTCAAATGTCTATTTTAAACACAAGAATAAACAAAAAGTTCAACAGCTCAGATCAGACGCCAACGTAATCTGAATTTCCAAATCTACGTTAGAAAACCTGTATTATTTTATTAAAGATAAAATTCTGTATTATACTTGTTTGCAACAAATATTTACACATATTCCAATACTCTTGCAAACATTATCAAACAGATAACTAATTGAAAAACAAAAGCTGAAATTTTTCTTTCGTTATTCAGTTTTTTTTCCGAACTTTGCGGACTTAAAAATACGGAACAATAGCTAGTAATTTTAAGATATAAAGAAACGTGAAAGAAACAAAGTACATTTTTGTAACCGGTGGTGTTACTTCCTCATTAGGCAAAGGAATTATTGCAGCTTCGCTTGCTAAACTACTACAAGCCAGAGGCTTTAAAGTAACCAATCAAAAATTAGATCCTTACATCAATGTTGATCCGGGAACGCTTAACCCCTACGAACATGGCGAATGTTACGTGACTGTAGACGGACACGAGGCTGACTTGGACTTAGGTCATTACGAACGTTTTACAAACGTTGAAACACATCGTGCCAATAACATCACTACCGGACGTATTTATCAGAATGTAATAAACAAAGAGCGCCGTGGCGATTATTTGGGAAAAACCGTACAAATTATCCCTCATATTACCGACGAAATCAAACGCAACATAAAATTATTGGGAAGCAAAGGCGACTTTGACTTTGTCATTACCGAAATCGGCGGAACCGTTGGCGATATCGAATCATTGCCTTATATCGAGAGTGTACGTCAGTTGCGATGGGAACTGGGCAAAAACTGCCTGATTGTACATCTTACTTATGTACCCTATTTGGCTGCTGCCAAAGAATTGAAAACAAAACCTACCCAACACTCCGTAAAAGCATTACAGGAACAAGGCGTTCAGGCTGATGTTTTGGTATTACGTACCGAGCACAGCATATCTATGGATATTCGCAAAAAAGTGGCTCTGTTCTGTAACGTTGAAACCAGTGCCGTAATGCAATCAATCGACGTTCCAACCATCTATCGTGTTCCTTTAAACATGCAGGATGAGAAATTGGATGAAGTTGTTTTGACCAAGATGGGATTTGATTTGGAAAAAACGCCAAAGGCCGACATGGCTAAATGGACTGCTTTCGTTGAAAAGCTGGAAAATGCCAAAGAAGAAGTGCACATTGCTATCGTTGGGAAATATGTTCAACTGCCTGACTCATACAAATCGATCATTGAATCATTAATTCATGCCAGCGCCTACAACAATAAAAAATTAAAACTGGAATTAATTCTATCTGACAAGCTTAACGACGAAAATGTAGAAAAGAAGCTTGGCAAAAAGGATGGAGTCATTGTAGCTCCCGGTTTTGGACAACGCGGTATGGAAGGTAAATTTGCTGCATTAAAATTCACCCGCGAACACAACATCCCAACCCTGGGAATTTGTATGGGTATGCAAACCATGTCTATCGAATTTGCCCGCGATGTATTGGGATATGAAGATGCTAACAGCACCGAAATTGATCCTGATACGACTCACAAGATAGTGGACATTATGGAGGAACAAAAAAACATCTTGGATCTTGGTGGAAGCATGCGTCTGGGAGCCTTCAAATGTAAACTGAAGAAAGGATCTAAAGTCCGGGATATTTACGGAAAAGAAAACATCAGCGAACGTCACCGTCATCGTTACGAATTCAACAATGCATTTAAAGAAGAATTTGAAAAAGCAGGAATGATTTGCAGTGGACTGAACGAAGAATCCGATTTAGTGGAAATAATTGAATTGCAATCTCACAAATGGTATATCGGGGTTCAATTTCATCCTGAATATAGCAGTACAGTTGTTAATCCACACCCACTCTTCATTAGCTTTATGAAAGCCGCAATTGAAAAATAATTCAATTGCACCACGAATTACGCTTAATACTTTATTGAGAATTAAAAATTGGAAATTAATTATTTATGGATAAAAACTCGATTATTGGATTTGTGCTGATTGCACTGATTTTTCTTGGATTCATGCAACTAAACAAACGCAGTGACAAGGAAATTGCTGCCGAAAAGCGTTACAATGATTCAATTGCACTTGTACAACAAAACAAAACTGATATTGCAGGGAGAGCCGCTAATGGCGCTGTAGCCAAAGACTCACTGTCAGCCAATGATAGTACGCTGAATGCAAAAAATACTGACGCGTTTGGTGATTTCAGTGTCGCTTCAAAAGGAGAAGAAAAATTCTATACAATCGAAAACGAGCTCGTGAAAATCACACTGAGCAGTAAAGGTGGTAGAATTTATTCTGTACAATTGAAAAAATATTCAAAACGCGATTCGTTGGACAAAGCTCAGCCTTTGATTTTATTTAAAGAACAAGAAAGCAACACCAGCTTTACCTTTGTAACCAACAATAACCGGGTGATAAACAGCTCCAATCTTTACTTCGAGCCTGTTTCTGGCATCACAAAAGACTCAAATGGCAATCAAACGCTCATTTTGCGACTTAAAACTACAGGACAAGCATACATTGATTTCGCTTATACCTTGCCAGTTAATGATTACATGTTAAGTTTCGGTTTGAAAGCAAACGGTATGAACACTGTTATGCCGGCTGGAACCAACTCATTGGACATGCAATGGTCTTCGAAAATTCCTCAACAAGAAAAAGGACGTAAATTCGAAGATCGCTACTCTTCCATTCAGTATAAATTTGTAGCAAATGATATTGAAAAGTTAAGCGAAAGCAAGAATGACGAAAAGAAACTGACGAACAAAATAAAATGGATTGCATTTAAAGACCAATTCTTTAGCAGCATTTTAATTGCTAACGATGCCTTAAGTTCTGCGTCACTCACTAGTACATTGGAGAATGAAAATAGCGGTTATTTGAAATCATATCATGCAGAAATGTCAGTTCCATTTGACCCAACCGGAAAAGTTCCTACAACGTTCCGTTGGTTCTTCGGGCCAAATCAGTATAAAATTCTTTCTGCATACGACAAAGGCGTTAAAGACGACAACGAATTATCATTAAACAAATTAATTCCACTTGGGTGGGGTATATTTGGCTGGGTAAACCGCTTTGCCATTATTCCGATGTTTAATTTTTTCAGTCGTTTTATGACAAATTTCGGACTGATAATTCTTTTAATGACTATCGCGATTAAATTGGTTTTGTTTCCTCTGACTTATAAATCTTACATATCCAGCGCCAAAATGAGGGTTTTAAAACCGGAAATTGACGAGATACATGCTAAGATTCCAGCCGAAAAAACAGCTGAACGTCAGAAAGCCACCATGGAACTGTATGGAAAAGTCGGGGTTAGTCCTATGAGTGGTTGTATTCCGTCATTATTGCAAATGCCAATATTATTTGCCATGTTCAGCTTCTTCCCGGCAGCTATTGAGCTACGTCAACAAAGCTTTTTATGGGCTACCGATTTGTCGGCTTATGATTCAATCATGAAACTTCCGTTTACTGTTCCATTTGGATTTGGAAACCATGTTAGTTTGTTCTGTCTGCTTATGACCGCTACTAACATTCTATTCACAAAACTCAACATGGCCAATCAAGCCACAACAGACCAGCCGGGGGGGGCAATGATGAAATGGATGATGTATCTGATGCCGCTCATGTTCTTATTTATGTTTAACAATTACGCTTCCGGATTAAGTTACTATTATTTTATCGCTACATTAATCTCGATTGTTCAAACTTATGCAATTCGTGGTTTTGTTGATGAAAAGAAAATTCTGGCTGAACTTCACGCCAAACGCAATAGCAACGCCAAAAAGCCTGCAAAAAAAGGCGGGTTTATGGAGAGATTGGAAAAAATGCAACGTGAACAACAAAAAGCTATGCAAAAACGTAAATAATTAAATTCACCTACATTTAAAAGCGCAATATGCAAATTCACTTTTTGCTTTTGCGCTTTTTTAAATTTACAGATATCTAAACTCAAAGAAAAAAAATGAAAAGAACGAGTGTACATTTAATGTTCCTTTTAGGACTCATTTTACTGCTTGGATCATGCAATAAGAATAATAGGTTTAAAATTGACACCGACAAGAACAGAGTTATAGTAAAGATACACCGGTTCGACAAAGATTTGCTTTCGGTCGATACAACCAACATGAAAGCTGGATTAAAAACTTTATACGCACGTTATCCCGAATTTTTACCAGTTTTTACTGACAATATTCTGGATACAGTTGCTACAGATACAGCTGCCATAGGGAAATTATTTTGCAAATTTCTATCCGACAAAACTTTCGCCCCTGTCAACAAAAAGGCATTACAAACATTTGGAGATGTATCTGATATTGAAAAACAAGTTTCGGATGCTTACACCTATATTCATTTTTATTTCCCCGAAGTAAAACTTCCAGAAATCTATTTTTACGTTTCTGGATTTAATCGGTCAATAATGATTACCAACAAATTTATCGGACTAGGAACCGATTTATATTTGGGAAGCAATTATCCTGCTTACAAAGATTACACGTATCAGTATATGCTTTATAATATGCGCCGCGAGTGTGTAGCTGTGGATTTGGTATCGACCACCTTATTCAGAATGTTCGTTATGAATAGCTCGGAATACCGTTTATTAGACAATATGCTTTTCAGGGGGAAAGTTATCTATCTGCTCTCCACATTCATGCCTAATGAAAAACCGGAAAATATAATAGGCTACACTCCGGAGCAATGGAAATGGAGTAAAAAATACGAAAAAGAAATATGGGCAGCCATAATAGACCAAAAGCACCTATTTTCTACCGACGTACAACTTATTCGTAAATATATGAATGATGCACCTTTCACGGCGCCAATCTCACAAGAATCGCCCGGAAGACTTGGCACCTGGATTGGCTGGCAAATTGTAGAAAGTTATATGAAAAAGAATCCCAAAACAAGTCTGACAGACTTGATGAACGAAAATAATTACCAGAAAATGCTCGAAGAATCAGGTTACAGACCGTAAACTGAATTACAACAGACTCTTTGCAGAAAATGTCTGTAATAGTATAGAAAACCATTATCGAGATTTCTATACCAATCAAATACTTCTGCCATTTAAATAGGAAAATCATAATTTTGCATCTCTTTTTAAACAGATTTTTATGACACCTTCATACAAAGATCTTTGTCTTTTCACTTGCGAAATAGCTCATTCAGCAGGAATCTTCATGGCTGAAGAACGAAAAAATTTCGATACCAATAAAATAGAAAATAAGGGCTTGCACGATTTGGTAAGTTACGTTGACCGGGCGTCGGAAGAACGGATTATTTGTGGTTTGCAAATGCTCTTGCCTGAATCGGGTTTTATTGCCGAGGAGGGTACAAATAGCAAGCGTGGAGAACGATACAACTGGGTGATTGATCCGCTGGATGGAACAACAAACTTTATTCAAGGCGTTCCACTTTATGCAGTCAGTATTGGTTTGTTGGACGGAGATGAACTAGTACTCGGTGTAGTATACGAAGTGGGTCGTGACGAATGTTTTTATGCATGGAAAGATGGTGGAGCCTATCTGAACGGTGAAACAATTCGGGTATCAGACAGGAACGATATGCATGATGCCCTATTGGCAACTGGTTTCCCATATTCTGATTTTAGCAGAATACATGAATACCTAGAATTCTTGAAATGGACTATGACTAATGCGCGTGGAGTTCGTCGCTTAGGATCAGCCGCTACCGACCTGGCCTATGTAGCATGTGGACGATTTGATGCATTTTGGGAATACGACCTGAAACCGTGGGATGTTGCTGCTGGAGCATTAATTGTGAAAGAAGCAGGTGGTGTGGTGACGGATTACAAAGGGAATAACAATTATCTTTTCGGGAAAGAAATAGTTGCGTCAAATGGATTGCTGGATGAACTCATTATGACGAAAATAAAAGAATTTAATCCCTAAATCCTTTTTTGCACAATGAAGATTTAATCGTCATTTAACCGAGAAAGCATATCTTCATCCCGACTCAAACAGAAATAATAATTTTTCTAATTCTGCTTTATGAATTAGAATAATATAAACAACTATGCTAATCAACGAACGAGATACCCGCAGTGAACGCTTATTGCAAGTAGTCAACGAAATGATGACTGCAGCCCGCACAGCTCCGAAAGGAAAAGGTTTTGACATTATAGATATTGTAGTGGCTACAGGTGAAACTATTCAATTGCTGTCGGAAGCTATGTTGAAATACAGCGAAAAAACAGGATTGAAATTCATCATCCGCGATGCTGAGAATATCTTACACGCAGAAGCTATTCTTCTTATTGGAACCAAACAAAAAACTCACGGTTTGAATTGTGGATATTGTGGATTTGATACTTGTGCTGAAAAGAATGAATTTCCGGATGTTCCTTGTGCTATCAATTCCGTCGATGTAGGTATTGCTTTAGGTTCAGCTTGCTCTGTAGCTACTGATCATAGGGTAGATAGTCGCATCATGTTTTCGGTGGGGCGGGTAGCTCAAGAGTTGGATTTACTGCCTGAATGCAGTTCTATTTATGGAATTCCAATCAGTTGTTCGTCGAAAAGTCCATTCTTTGATCGAATTTCTAAAACCCCACCTCCGGTTGATCCTAAAAAATAGCTGACCGACAAGCAGCTTTATTCGAAAGATAAGAACTCAGGATATTGATTGGTCGTATAATTTTTTGAGCATGAAACAAAATCAGAAATTAGTGCTGAATTTGTCTCAAAAACATTACCCACTACAACTATATCGGCTCCGGCATCATAGGCTGCAACCATTTGCTCGGTTGTTTTTATTCCTCCGCCAACAACCAATGGAAGGGAAAGTCCACGGCTTACATAATTAATCATTTCAACAGGAACGGGTACGTCGGCACCACTTCCTGCTTCAAGATAAACCAAACGCATTCCCAATAACTCCGCTGCAACAGCAGTTGAGAGAGCAATCTCATTTTTGTCGCGTGGAATTGTGCGGGTATTACTGATATATTCAACAGAACTCGGCTTGCCTCCATCGATCAATAAATATCCAGTAGGAATAACTTCCATCCCTGAATTTTTTATAGCAATAGCCGAAGTAATATGTTGCCCGATAAGAAACTCTGCATTACGGCCAGATAAAAGAGACAAATATAACAACGCATCGGCTTTTGCGCTAAACTGAGCGGCATTTCCAGGGAATAAAACGATTTTTGAGTCCAGTTCATCTTCAAGCAGTTCGATTAACGAATCTACAGATGTCAACATATGACTTCCTCCAACAAAAACAAAATCAGGTGTGTGTGACTTAAGCACAGCTATGGTACTTGCTAAAATACTTCCACGGCATTTGTCCGGGTCAAGCAACACTGCAAGCATTTTTCGGTTGACTTCCCTGTTGATTATAATCGTTTTATATATGTTTTTCATATGTAAAAATATTTTCTAATCCACACAATACACTAATGTATAGGCTGAATTCTGAATATAGCGTAATTGATATAATTTTTTTGTTGGAGTATGTTGTGCCATGATTTCTCCCTTAGGCTTAGGGTCAAAATGGAAAATACGTAGTTGGTTAGCAAAGTCCACGGCTTCTTTTCCAATAATCTTATATAAAGCTTCTTTAACTGACCATGCTAACAATAACTGATTCATATTTTTACCATTCGACAAATCCTTTTGCTCTGCATTACTCAAAAAACGAGTGTAAATTCTCTGAATTTTACCGTTCGGACATTCAACATCAATACCAATTGAACAAGTTGGATGCGCCATGACGGCTATCCAATTTTTACTGTGGGAAATACTAATTTGATAGCTGTTATCTGACAAGAAAGGTTTCCCATCGGCATCATGGTTAATTTGCACTTCTTTTCCCAATAATTCTTTCATGGCAACCTGCACCCCCAAGAATTCTCTTTTGCGTTTATCAGAGACTATCTTATTGAATTCTGTTTTGTTGAATGAGGTTAGTTGCTTGCTTAGTTCATCGACACTTTCAGTTAAATCCCAAACTAATAATTGACCATCTTCTCCTGAAATGAAATTACTTCTTGGCATACAATTTGGTTTTAGCTATATCGGTTAATTCCTTTTCCATTCAAAGCTTTCCATAATCCTGACAACATCTTCCCGTATATATTTCGACATGGGTGCAATGGAATCCTTGTTCGGTACATTATTGAAATACAATGCTCCACGAAAAAAATGATGAACACTGTCAGTCAGCACAAACTGAACCGATGACGCTGTATTTCCTTGCAAATCGTATAAAATCCCATGTACATTTTTCTCCGGATGATCAAACACTTTTTCTCCAATTCCATCGGCTCGAACGCTGTGTTTATATACAATTTTACGTGTATCTTCCAACAATTCGACTAAATTGCCCTTTACCGGTTTGTAGCTGCAATATATGCTGGCATTTAATCTAGGATAATATAAATCAATCCAAAATTTCTCACCTTCAGCTCTATGACTGATTAGCTTTGCATTTTTAGGCAAATCAAATCGATAAGGTAAATCCAGGGTATCTATGGCTCGGTATGCATGCTTGGGTAAATCTACTCGGAAATAACCATACGGACGTGGAATTGAACTTCGGCCACAGGCTGTCAACAGTCCAATTAAGCAAAGGGACAAAACTATATTTATAGGACGAGATATTTTCATTAATAGTTAATTTGCAGTTTTTCAATCATTCAATTACTCTAAATCAGAGTTCTTGAAATCATCTTTTATATATAATTTTACTTTTTTTATCCGACGGTTATCTGCTGCAATAATTTCAAAGACGTACCGTCCATAGTCAATTCGCTCATTTTTTGAAGGAATATCTCCTTTTAGCTCTAAAATCAATCCGGCCAGCGTCTCCACCTCTTCTGTTACCTTTACGAAATCTTCTTCTGCTATTTCTGCTATTTTGAAAAAGTCATTGAGAAGTATCTTAGCTTCGAATATGAATGTATGATTATCAATTTTAGTAAAAAGAACTTCTTCATTATCGTATTCGTCACTGATATCGCCAACTATTTCTTCTAAAATATCCTCAAGTGTTACCAATCCTGACGTACCTCCATATTCATCAACCACAATGGCTAAATGCACTTTATTTTCCTGAAATTCATTCAATAAATCATCGATTTTTTTTGTTTCAGGAACATAATATGCTTGGCGAACCAGGCTTTGCCAACGAAAATTTGCGGGTTTATCCAGGTGAGGTAATAGATCCTTGCCATAGAGCAGTCCTTTTATATTATCTCGCGTACCAGCATAAACCGGTATACGTGAGTAACCCGATTTAATTATGATTTCCAATAATTGTTTATAATTGGTTTTAATATCTACAACTACCATGTCAACGCGTGAAGTCATAATGTCGACAACTTGAATATTCCCAAATTTAATAATTCCTTCGAGTATTTCGGTGTCTTCATCTCTGCTGTTCGATGTAAGTTCCAACGCATGTGACAATTCATCCATCGATATGTTTGAATGGTTGTGCTTTGCCAGCCGGTTGTTGACAAATGAAGTTGAATTTACCAGAAAGCTTACAAATGGACCGAATAGTTTTTCTAAAGCAGATAAAAACGTAACTGTATACGAAGCTGTTTTGGGGGCGAATTGAGTAGCATATACTTTGGGCATAATCTCTGCAAAAAGCAGAATGGCAAAAGTAATAATGACTGTTTCAAAGATGAATCCCAACAGGGGCGCACTTTCGAAATTCAAAACAGTATTGGTAAAATAAGTCAATAGGAGAATGACAGCAACGTTCAGAAAATTATTCCCAATGAGCATAGTGGCCAGCATTCGTTGAGGATTTTTCAATAATCTGAGAATCTTATGGTCCGCTTTTCGCTCGCTTTCTTCCAACTCGTTCAACGTTTTAGGATCGAGGGAGAAAAAGGCAACCTCGGAAGCCGAAATAATCGCCGAAAGACACAACAACAACATACTTATTGCTAACGAAATGATAGCTGAAAAAGTAATTGGATGAATGGTTACGCCTCCAAAAATTGTATATAAAACGTCTGCTCTCAATGAATCGAAATCTATTTAGTTATTTGTTTTGAACCGACACAATTTTGTCGACAATAAATTTAGTGCCACCCCTCCAAAGTAAAGCTCCCTTATATTCTTTATAATGCAGCTTCACGTTTTTGCCACTGCAGCGCATAAGCGAATCGGCAACAGCCTTATCTTCTACTGAAAACGGGAATTCGTACAACTGAACATCTCCCGGAGTTAGCGACTGGGAACCGGACTGAACCATTTTCCCTTCATACGTTTTGAAAATATACCCCTTTCGAACAACGTAATTTAGATCGCCGGTTTTAATTCCTTCTCCAAAAACAAAATAATATTTGAAAAATATCCATATAGCGAACACTAACAAGACGGTAAGCGTTCCAATGGTAAGTCCTTTTTTAAATTTCGGATTCATCTTTTTTAAATAAAAACTGTTTTGGATACAAATATAATTCATTTTTTTCGTTCCACTTAAAATTTATTTAAAAAGAAACGAAGTCTTAGTTAAGATTTACTATCTTTACCACGTCTTGCTGAATTAAATAATTCAAAAGAGAAATGTTGCTTTTGATTCGTAAATCTATTAAATTTAGAACATTATGGAAGATAAATTAGTTACACTTGCCATTCGCACCTTTCAACGTGCACAAATGATTAAAACTGTTTTAGATGAAAATGGAATAGAAACGGTGATTCATAACCTTAATTTGGAACACCCTGAGTTGTCGGTAGGTGTTCGCGTTCGAATTAAAGAAAGTGATTTGCCCCGAGCTCTTAAGATAGTTGAAGAAATGGAAAGTGCCTGGGAACGGGAACCGGCGGTAGGAAGTTCTAACATTCAGAAAGTACTTATCCCAATCGACTTTTCGGACCAAGTTCCAAAAGCAACTGACTTTGGATTCCATTTTGCCGATATTTTGGCTACCGAAGTTGTGTTCTTGTATGTCTATTTTAGTCCGGCATTCACTATTTCTTCCAACAACGATTTGAGCACTTATAGCATAAGTGACAGCGAATTATTGCACCGGATTATCAGCACAGCCAATGCAGAAGTGGAAACTATGACGAAAATGATTCACGACCGGATTGCAAAAGGAGAACTCCCCAATATCCCATTTACATTCGAAATGAAAGAGGGTGTTCCCGAAGATCAAATCCAGGATTATTGCAAAAAACATAACCCGGCTTTGGTAGTGATGGGTACCCACGGCAAAAAAGTATCGAATGAACTAATCGGGAGTGTGACTGCAGAAGTGATGGAGGCTTGTGTTTCCCCGGTGTTTGCAGTTCCCGTTTTGATGCCCATGCAGTCGCCCGATGACATTAAGCGTGTTGCTTTCCTGACCAATTTCGACCAGAAGGATTTGATCGCCATTGACCGTGCAATTTCACTCTTTGCGTCAGATAATGTGGAAATGTATTTTATTCATGCCTCCGACAAAAATGAAGCTTGGAGCGAAGTGATGCTCGCCGGAATAAAATCGTACTTTTCTACCCATTATCCGCAACTAAAAACGAATTATGAACTGTTGAACGCGAATGATTCGCCGGAATTATTGAACAATTACATGTCAACTCATCAAATAGATGTACTTGCTTTTAATTCGCGCCGTCGAAATCTGTTTTCCAGGCTATTTAATCCTAGTTTAGCTTACAAAATGGTATTGCATTCAGACACACCACTATTTGTAACACATGTTTAGCATAGAAAAAAGGCCCAAAAGTTTCGGGCCTTTTCTTTTTTCAATACCAAAAATCAGTGTAAATAGGCAGATGATCTGAGAAACCACCGGTATATTTCATCCCGGTGTAAGTTCTGAAAGGTTGTTTTCCCAGGTAAGTATTGTCGTTTTCCAACAAAAAGTCTGCATCGAAAAAATGAGCATTGCTTTGCACCGTATAAATTGAATTCGTTTTGTTCAGCATATTTCCGGAAACAATCATTTGGTCCAACGCACCCCAATCTCCCAGATGCTTGTTAGATCCTTTGCCTTCGGCGTGTAACTTATACATTAGGTTGTACAAGCCATGTGCCAAGATAGAATCAGTAAGAGGCTGAGCCTTGAGCACGTCCAACAAACTGGCATTAGTTGGAAAATCATTGAAATCGCCCATGATAACAATATTGGGACGCTGACTCACCAAAAACAAGCTATCCACTTTTTGCCGTACCACCGAGGCAACGAATAATCTCTTTTCTTCCGACTCCATTTCGCCACCTAGGCGAGATGGGAAATGACAGACAAAAACATGCAGGGTATCACCCGTTGGAATAATACCTGATGCAAACAGAATATCGCGAGTCCGGCTTTGTGGACTTTGCGGATAATGAATTCGAATCGGTTCGTCGTGGATCGGCTTGAACAGGCTGGGCTGATATAACAAGGCCACATCAATTCCCCGTGGATCGGGCGATTCGTGATGCAAATATTTGTACCTGAAATTCTTTAGCCCTGAATAGCGTGTCAAATCACGCAAACATTTTTCACTTTCCACTTCACACAAACCTACCAAAGCAGGAGCATCCCAACCACCAACGGCCGAAATTACTTTAGCAATATTGGCTTGTTTCTTCTGATACTTTGTGTAATTCCATGCCCGCATGCCAGTTGGCAGAAACTCTGTGTCGTTAGCAGTAGAGTCGTGCACGCAATCGAAGAAGTTCTCAACATTATAACACATGATCTTGAAATTCTGCTTTTCACGGTTTTGAGCCACAACCAGCACCGCATAGAGCAAGCAAATAAACAAACCCGTTATTTTTTTCATGATTATTACCGATAATGAATTAAAAAGGGAATAAAGTTGATGATACAATTATTTCGTCCACAAACTGATGTACCGATAGGCTATATAAATTATATAGAGCCCAACGAAGCATTATTTATGTCTATATAATTTATAGGAGCCTAAAAGGCTCAATTTAGGTGTTTATCTAAAACAAATAGCTCCAAAAAAACAACAGCATAAGTCTTTTACAAAAATAGAAAAAATTAATGAAAACAAGGTGAGCAGATTATGCCAAAATTTTATTTACCCGGCTGCCATTGGTAAGCTCCGGCATCGGGTTTGTCCGTTGGGCGCAGTTTACCATTCAAGTCATAGTTCAACTCATATTTTGCCACGATATTAGGATCAATTGTGGTTCCAAGGCCACGCACGGGCGAAACAGAGTCGGGCCTAAAGTCGAAAGAAGTATTTTTTAAATAGTCGTAGCGGGTGCTTTTAAACACTATATCCGATTTTTGCGACCAACGAATATCCAGGAACTGTGGCAAGTTCAATGCTTCCGGCCTGTGAATATAACAATGATCAAAGATACCCTTGTAGGTCTCCACCGAATTGCTGGATAAGGTGAATTCATTATCGGCAGTTCCCGTTATAATGCAGTTTCGGAAAAGCGATGTCATGGGTGCAACCTGGTTAATATCCGTAATCATAACTGCCGGTTTCTGATCGCGTGAGATTGGTTCAACGTTACTATTGTCGAAATAATTTGCAATGCTACACTGGATGAAACTATGGTTTCCACCACTCAGATACACGCTGTAACTACCCGTGTTCGAAATCTCGGTATTCGTAACCACCACATCACCGTTGTGAACATACAAGCCATCAAGCATAAAATTCTGAATCCTGCAATTATTTATTGCCAGTGACGGGATTGATTTCAGATCTTCGTTCGAATAATAAATCCCAGCATAACCACTGTTCATATTTACATGGCTCAACACATGGTTACCCCCACCCCACAGCAGATACACTCCGCCCCATTGCCCGGCAACCTCATTGTATGGGAAAGGTGTGTCGAATTTGATTTTATCCAACCGGTCGCCCCGCAGGCTGATAGGCTTATCGGCAGTTCCATTGGCTTTCAGGCTACCATAAACAATCAAGTTGGCATTATTATGAAAGTATATTTTACACCCTGCATTGAGGGTCAACGTCCTGGCCGTGTCCACAGTCAGGGAACCATACACCAGATATGGCTTTTCTGCGGTCAGGGTTGTGTCATTTAAAATGGCCTTATTTCTGAGTATTTTTATATCTTGTCCAAATGCTTGCAGCTTGATAGTTTGTGTCACTCCATTTGTTTGCAAAACCAACGAATCTCGAATAAATAGCGGTGAATTAGAATTCGTTGGATCAATTGTCACCGCCACGAAAACATACATGCTATCCTTGGCTCTGATTTCCACATCTTCAAATTGATTATCGGCATTCAAACTCCCGTCGACATTAATTTTAAAAGGCGAGGTTTTTCCACCGGCTATCCCCAAATGACTGATTTTTAGAGCAACATTATTGCGGTTATAAATCATTATTTTTAAAGTCGCACTTCCAAGTGTTGTAAACACAGTGTCAAAAGCCAGCGTGTCGGTCGAAAACGCAAGTTGGTCTTTCGGATTGGTCGAAAAAACATCATCTTTGCATGCCGAAAATCCGATGGTAATAATCATCGAAGCAAAAACAATGAACAGGAAGTAAGTCTTTCGTAGGCTTAAAGTCATACAGGTTGTAGAGGGTTTGCTTAATTAAACGCAAAAGTGAGTGAACTATTTTTCATGCAAATTTACAGTAAAAGATGGCTTTATCACAATAATGGCTTATATTTGTAC
>Ga0318568_10000005_pt1 | contig 83736 bp, 59 predicted proteins | sample GRESIP088b5f21_FD_203690 | JGI IMG/M metagenome (GOLD analysis project Ga0318568, IMG submission 203690) | Tropical soil microbial communities from Luquillo Experimental Forest, Puerto Rico - GRE.SIPMG.088b5f21 | ecosystem: Environmental > Terrestrial > Soil > Tropical forest > Bulk soil...
AAAACGCGGGAGAGTTAATCATGGATAATAATGACCTTGAGCGAGAAAGAGGTATTACTATATTAGCTAAAAACGTATCTATCGATTATCTTGGTTACAAGATTAATATCATCGACACTCCTGGTCACTCCGACTTCGGCGGTGAAGTGGAACGCGTATTAAACATGGCCGACGGTGTACTTTTGTTGGTTGATGCCTTTGAAGGGCCCATGCCACAAACCCGTTTCGTATTACAAAAAGCCCTTCAGCTTGGACTGAAACCAATTGTTGTAATCAACAAAGTAGACAAACCAAATTGTCGTCCGGATGAGGTTCACGAAATGGTTTTCGATTTAATGTTCAACCTGGATGCTACCGAAGAACAATTGGATTTTCACACTATATATGGTTCTGCAAAGAACAACTGGATGTCGGAAGACTGGAAAAATGAAACCGACAGCATCGTACCACTGCTCGACGCTATCATCAAACATATTCCGGAACCAGAATATCTGGAAGGAACACCACAAATGCTGATTACATCGCTCGACTATTCATCGTATGTCGGCCGTATTGCCGTAGGACGTGTACACCGCGGAACACTGCGCGAAGGCATGGATGTAAACTTGGTGAAGCGAGATGGTAAAGCTATCAAATCACGAATTAAAGAGGTACACACATTTACAGGCTTAGGACGTACCCGGGCCACCGAAGTAAAATCAGGTGATATCTGTGCGTTAGTCGGCATAGAAGGATTTGAGATCGGCGATTCAGTTTGCGACTTGCAAAACCCGGAACCGTTAACCCCAATTGCTATTGACGAACCAACCATGAGTATGGTATTTACAATCAATACTTCTCCATTTTTCGGAAAAGAAGGAAAGTTTGTAACTTCACGCCACATCCATGACCGCTTGATAAAGGAACTGGACAAAAATCTTGCATTGCGTGTTGAAAAAAACATGGATTCTGATATCTGGAACGTTTTCGGGCGCGGTGTACTTCACTTGTCGGTTTTAATTGAAACTATGCGTCGCGAAGGTTACGAATTGCAAGTAGGCCAGCCTCAGGTTATTTTCAAAGAAATTGATGGCAAACGCTGCGAACCTATCGAACAATTAACAATAAATCTTCCAGAAGAGTGTTCTGGTAAAATCATTGAAATGGTTGCTATGCGCAAAGGCGAAATGCTTAGTATGGAAGTAATGAATGACCGCATCCAATTGGAGTTCATGATTCCATCCCGCGGAATTATCGGATTGCGCAATAGCGTTTTGACGGCATCAGCCGGTGAAGCTATCATGTCACATCGTTTTTCCGAATACCAACCTTACAAAGGTGATATCGAGAAACGCACGAACGGATCTATCATTGCCATGGAAAGTGGGACTGCATTTGCCTATGCTATTGACAAACTACAAGACCGCGGACGTTTCTTCATCTTCCCGCAAGACGAAATCTACGCCGGACAGGTAGTTGGAGAAAGTGCCAAGGAAGGCGACATGGTAGTTAACGTGACCAAGTCTAAGAAACTCACAAATATGCGTGCTTCGGGTGCCGACGACAAAGCAAAATTGATTCCACCCGTAGTTTTCAGCCTCGAAGAAGCATTGGAATATATCAAGGAAGATGAATATGTAGAAATTACACCACAGAATATTCGCTTGCGTAAAATCTATCTTGACGAGAACGAACGCAAACGCATGACAAGAAAATAATTGCTGCAGACAATTAATATTTCATATAAAATAAAAATGGAGGAATAACTAATTTGGGTTGTTTCTCCATTTTTTTGTCGTAAAGACGGCGGGTTCGGCTTCATCAATTAAGTCGCTGAAATTCAAAATTTAAAGCATTTAGATTTTTTTTAGAACAAAAAGAACGGGGTATCTCTTTTTTTTGTACCTTTGCACCCCATTACAGAAAGATAAATATCAGAAAATTACTATACTATTATATTTATGAATATTGTCAGAAAAGACCTCGATCAAAACAATGCGATTGTAACATTACGCATTGAAAAAGTGGATTATGCCGAGAAAGTGGACAAAACTTTACGCGACTATCGCAAAAAAGCAAATATTCCCGGCTTTCGCCCAGGCATGGTGCCGGTGGGTTTAGTAAAAAAGATGTACGGTAAAGCCGTATTGGCTGAAGAAATCAACAAATTGGTTTCGGATAACTTGTATAACTACATTCGCGAAAACAATGTAAATATACTTGGCGAGCCACTACCTAATGAAACCGAACAACAACCGATTGATTTCGACACACAAGAAGATTTCGAATTTGTTTTCGACTTGGGTATTGCTCCTGAGTTTGAAGTGGAGTTGACAAAAAAAGACAAAGTAAAATACTACACGATCGCAGTTAGCGATGAAATGATCGAAAACCAAGTAAAATCATACACCGGACGCTATGGCAAATACGTTCAGGAAGAAGTAGTAGAAGAAAAAGATATGTTGAAAGGCGAATTGCTTGAAATGGCAAATGGCAAAGTAAACGAATCGGGAATTAAAGTGCAAGATGCTACGCTTACTGCCGCTTACATGAAAGATGATGCTCAAAAAGCATTGTTCGTTGGTGCAAAGAAGGGCGATGTAATCACGTTCAACCCAGCCAAAGCTTTCGAAAGTGAAGCTGAAATCAGCTCGTTATTAAAAATTTCGAAAGATGCTGCTAAAGCAATCGACGCAGATTTCCAATTGAAAATCGAAAGCATTACCCGTTACCACGAATCTGAAATCGATCAGGAATTGTTTGATAAAGTTTATGGAGAAGGTGTTGTAAGCAGCGAAGAAGAATTCCGCGCAAAAGTAAAAGAAAATATCCAGGAAAATCTGATTAACGATAGCGAATATAAATTCGGCCTTGATGCTCAAGAAATGTTGGTAGCCAAATTCGACGGCCTGACTTTCCCTGACACATTCCTGAAACGCTGGGCATTATCCGCAAATGAAAATCTGACCGCCGAAACATTGGAAGAAGATTATTCAAAAATGATTGCTGACTTGAAATGGCACCTTATCAAAGATAAATTAACTAAAGCAAGCGATATTAAAGTGGAAGCAACCGATGTTGAAGAGTTTGCAAAAAAGATGGCCAAAGCTCAGTTTGCTCAATACGGAATGATCGGCATGGATGACGAAATCATTGCCAACTATGCAAAAGATATGATGAAAAAAGAAGAAACTCTGAGAAACATCGTAGACAAAGTAGGCGAAGAAAAAGTATTTGCAGCAATAAAAGAAGCTGTAAAACTTGACAACAAAGAAGTTTCTATCGAGGAATTCAACAAAATGTTTGAAGCAAAATAATTGTCTTTCATTCATTTTGCCAAACGAAAATTTCGATTTTCAGAAAAAGGCTTTTAACCGCAAAAAAATCAAACAAAATAGTTCTATCTTTGTTTCTTTTTTGAGAAAGGTTAAAAGCCTTTTTCAATTTCAAACCTTCCACGTTTTTAATTTTAACTCATAAGAATATGAACAACAACGATTTTCGCAGTTATGCAACCAAACATCTTGGCATGAATGGATTGGCTCTTGACAAATATGCCGATATCACTAGCAATTATATTTCACCTTCTATCCTTGAAGAGCGTCAGTTGAATGTTACACAAATGGATGTTTTCTCCCGTTTGATGATGGACCGTATCATTTTCCTTGGCACTCAGGTTGACGATTATACTGCCAACGTTATTCAAGCACAATTACTTTACCTGGACTCATCTGATCCAGGCAAAGACATTTCTATATATTTGAACACTCCCGGCGGGTCAGTCTATGCCGGACTTGGAATTTATGACACTATGCAATTTATTAGTTCCGATGTAGCCACAATCTGTACCGGAATGGCCGCCTCTATGGGAGCTGTATTGCTGGTAGCAGGTGCCAATGGCAAACGTTCGGCCTTAAAACACTCACGTGTTATGATTCACCAACCAATGGGTGGCGCTCAGGGACAAGCCTCAGATATCGAGATTACTGCACGCGAAATACAGAAGTTGAAAAAGGAATTATACAACATCATTGCCGACCACTCGCACAATCCATTTGAGCGTATCGAAAAAGATTCAGACCGCGACTACTGGATGACTTCGGAAGAAGCACTTGAATATGGCATGATTGATAAAGTATTATTCAACGAAAGAAAGCAATAAGCTTGTTTCAACTTTCTTCGTTATTATTCTAAATATAAATAACCACGGACTATAGACTTGGGCTATAGACTTATTTTAATATGGCTAAAAATTCCAAACATTGTAGTTTTTGCGGACGTCCGGAATCGCAGGTGGAGTTCTTCATCATGGGACAAGATAACACAAACATCTGCAACGAATGTGCTGTACAAGCAGCTGAAATTGTAAAAGAGAACGCAAGCAAAAAATCAAACCTGCCGAATCTTCAAAAAGAGCAACTTCCGAAACCCACTGAAATCAAGGAATACCTTGACCAATACGTTATTGGACAGGAAGAAGCAAAAAAATACCTTTCGGTTGCAGTATACAATCATTACAAACGCTTGATGCAGGAGAAAACCAGCGATGACATTGAAATTGAAAAATCAAACATCATTATGGTTGGTTATACCGGAACCGGCAAAACACTTTTGGCCAAGACAATTGCCAGAAAATTGCATGTTCCATTCACCATTGTAGATGCAACTGTTTTGACGGAAGCAGGCTATGTGGGTGAAGACATTGAAAGTATTCTTACACGATTATTGCAGGTGGCCGATTACGATGTAAAAGCTGCCGAGCGCGGGATCGTGTTTATCGATGAAATAGATAAAATTGCCCGCAAAGGCGATAATCCCAGCATCACCCGCGATGTGAGTGGCGAAGGTGTTCAACAAGGTTTGTTGAAATTGCTCGAAGGCGCAGTAGTTAATGTTCCGCCACAAGGCGGCCGCAAACATCCCGACCAAAAAATGATTGCTGTAAACACGCAAAATATCTTGTTCGTTTGCGGTGGGGCTTTCGACGGAATCGAAAAGAAAATTGCTTCCCGTTTAAACACCCGTGTTGTTGGTTACAACGCAGCAAAAGAACACGAACAGGTAGACAAGCATAATCTGCTTCAGTATATCGCTCCGCAAGATTTAAAGTCTTTCGGATTGATTCCTGAAATTATTGGCCGTTTGCCTATCCTAACTTACCTGGAACCTCTTGACAGAAGTGCTTTGAGACGAATACTAACAGAGCCTAAGAACTCAATTATCAAGCAATACACTAAATTATTCAGCATGGATGATATTGAACTGAAGTTTGATGAAGCAGTATTGGAATACATTGTAGACAAAGCTATTGAGTTTAAACTTGGGGCGCGTGGACTTCGTTCGATAACCGAAACGATTATGATGGACGAAATGTATGAAATGCCGTCGAAAAACGAAAACAAATTAACTATTTTACTTCCTTATGCCCAAAGCAAGATAGAAAAGACAAATATCAATCGGTTAAAGATTGCGTAACAAAGTAATTACAATTGATTGTAATTCTACACAATACCAAATAAAATCAGGATATTGGCTGCGACAGGTGGTTAATATCCTGATTTTTTTTTCAAAACATGTTGTATATTTAAAATCTGTTTCTATTTTTGCTTTAGAAAATCACAGCAGCCGGAATAAAATATTAGAATTTATTTGCATTAAACAGTAAAAAAACATTTTATTACATGCTTGTATTTCGACAATAAATACTACTTTCGCATTCATTTTTTACACAAGATACTGATATGGCCAAACTATCTGCATTAACTACGCAGTTGAAAAAGAACTTCGGTTTCGATAATTTCAAGGGGAATCAGGAGGCGATTATTCAAAATGTACTTGATGGCAAAGACACCTTTGTGTTAATGCCAACTGGTGGAGGAAAGTCATTGTGTTATCAACTTCCATCATTACTGATGGAAGGAACGGCCATAGTCATTTCACCGCTGATTGCATTGATGAAAAATCAGGTGGATGCCATGCGGAACTTTAGCGAGGAAGATGGAGTAGCACACTTTATCAATTCGTCATTGACCAAGCAGGCAATTGATCAGGTAAAAGGCGATATCTTGTCCGGTAAAACAAAATTATTGTATGTTGCGCCCGAGTCACTGACAAAAGAGGAAAATATAGAGTTTCTGAAACAACTTAAGATCTCTTTTTACGCAGTTGACGAAGCACATTGTATTTCGGAATGGGGACATGATTTCCGTCCGGAATACCGCAGGATACGCCCGATAATCAATGAAATTGGTGTCGCGCCACTCATTGCCCTAACGGCTACTGCAACGCCTAAAGTGCAACATGATATTCAAAAAAACTTAGGCATGCTGAACGCATCGGTTTATAAATCGTCGTTCAATCGTGCCAACTTATATTACGAAGTCCGTCCAAAAACGAATAATGTAGATAAGGAAATTATCAAGTATATTCGTTCGCAAGCCGGAAAATCAGGAATTATCTACTGCCTAAGCCGGAAAAAGGTAGAAGAACTATCAGAAACACTCCGCATGAACGGGATATCCGTACTTCCATACCACGCGGGAATGGATTCGACCATGAGAAGTCATAACCAGGATAGTTTCTTGATGGAAAAAGTAGAAGTTATTGTGGCAACGATAGCTTTTGGAATGGGAATAGATAAACCCGATGTTCGCTATGTATTGCATTACGACATGCCAAAAAGCCTGGAAGGATACTACCAGGAAACGGGACGTGGCGGCCGTGATGGAGGTGAAGGCCAATGCATAGCATTTTACGCTTATAAAGATTTAGATAAACTACGCAAATTTATGCAAGGCAAACCCGTAGCCGAGCAGGAAATTGGCAATCAATTATTATTGGAAACCCAAGCCTACGCAGAGTCTTCCGTTTGTCGACGAAAATTGCTACTCCATTATTTTGGAGAAGAATACATGGAAGAAAACTGTGGATGCTGCGATAACTGTATGAAACCACGTAAATTTATAGAAGGACAAGAATTATTGTCATTAGTTTTAGAAACTATCTTATTAGTAAAAGAAAAATTCAAAGCCGAACATATCGTTGATATTTTAAAAGGAAACGAGACATCGGATGTAAAATCGTACCAACACGATGAACTGGAAAACTTCGGTTCTGCCTCAGACGAAGATGAACGCTTGCTTCACGCAGTAATCCGTCAGGCAATGATTGCCGGGTTTATTTCAAAAGATATCGAGAACTACGGTTTGCTAAAGGTTACTGCGGCCGGAAAAACATACATGAAGAAACCGCAACCATTCCCAATTGTAAAAGACAATGAATTTGAGGATGAAGAAGAAGAAGCTACCGTTGGAGGGAAAAGCAGCGGTGGAACCTGTGCGGCTGATGACATTCTATTCTCCATACTGAAAGACCTGCGTAAAAAACTTTCCAAAAGACTGGAAGTTCCTCCTTTTGTAATTTTTCAGGATCCATCGCTCGAAGCAATGGCTACCAGCTACCCGATTACGATGGAAGAGCTCCAAAATATCCCGGGCGTGGGTGCTGGAAAAGCAAAACGCTATGGCGAAGAATTTTTGAAAGTCATCAAAGAACACGTAAAAGAAAACGAGATTATTCGCCCGGAAGATTTGCGTGTACGCACCGTGGCCAACAAATCAAAACTGAAAGTATCGATTATTCAGGCTATAGACCGTAAAATTGCACTAGACGACATTGCCCTGTCGAAAGGCTTGGACATCTCGGAACTGCTCGACGAAATCGAAGCCATTGTTTACTCTGGAACAAAAATCAATATTGATTATTTCTTGCAAGAAGTTATGGATCCGGACCATGTGGATGATATCTTTGATTACTTCAGCTCTGCCGAAACAGATAAGATTGACGCGGCACTGGATGAATTGGGAGAAAACGATTTTAGCGAAACAGAAGTAAGATTGGTACGCATCAAATTCCTTTCAGAAATAGGGAACTGATAACTGCATCAAAAATAGACCTAACCGTCGGAAGAAACTTTTCTTTCGACGGTTTTTTGTTTGATACTTACTTTATGCATAAATGGAGTCTACTTCTGTAAGAGTAAAATTGTAGTTGGTAGGCATCAGGATTGAGTCTAATTTTTATCAATCATACATTTAGCATCATGAAATTATTTTTGAAAAATGCATTGCAATCACACTCAAAACCAATTCAACAGACTCTAAACAATTATTTGCTGCCTTCAGAGAGAAAGATTGTTTAATAAAAAACAAATAAAACAAGTACGGTTTTGTAATTATATCAAATTTATTGATATTTTTGTATTCAATAAGTTATCTTGATTTAATTTTACCCCGCACTGTATGAAGCTCCCCTTATTTATGCAAAAGCTATTCTCGTTTTATCGCGATGGATTCAAAGGCATGACTGTGGGTAAAAACCTATGGATTATAATACTGATCAAACTCTTTATTATGTTTGCCATACTAAAAGTCTTCTTTTTTCCAAACTATCTGAACTCTCATTTTAAAGACGATCAAAGCAAAGCAAGCCATGTCCGTCAGGAACTGATAGAAAGAAAAAAATAAATGCTGGACCGAATTAGAATTTAGGTACCAAAATCAAAAAAGAAATATTGCATAAATAATTTTTCAAATCTTTATCAAACACTTTAAATTTATGAATTTATTGGACGCATCATTAGTGGATTGGTCGAGGGCACAGTTTGCCCTTACTGCTATGTACCATTGGCTCTTTGTACCACTAACCCTGGGATTGGGGGTAATTATGTCGATAATGGAAACCTTGTATGTGAGAACCGGTAATGAAGATTGGAAGAAGGCCACCAAATTTTGGATGACACTTTTCGGCGTAAATTTTGCTATTGGTGTGGCCACAGGTATTATCCTGGAGTTTGAATTTGGCACCAACTGGTCGAACTATAGCTGGTTTGTTGGCGACATTTTTGGGGCTCCACTTGCCATAGAAGCCATTATGGCTTTCTTTATGGAAGCAACATTTATCTCTATTATGTTCTTTGGGTGGAAAAAAGTAAGCAAAAAATTTCACCTTACGGCCACCTGGTTAACTGTAATCGGCGCTACCCTTTCGTCGTTATGGATCTTAGTTGCCAACGCCTGGATGCAGTATCCGGTAGGAATGGAATTTAATCCCGATACTGTGCGGAATGAAATGATAGATTTTTGGAGCATATTATTATCGCCTGTAGCCATCAATAAATTTTTCCATACCGTTTTATCGGGTTGGGTCATGGGTTCTTTGTTTGTAGTGGGCATAAGCGCCTGGTTCTTGCTCAAAAAGCGTGAAGTTGGCTTTGCCTTGAAGAGTATAAAAGTAGGTGCTATATTTGGCATTGTGTCGTCGCTGCTTATTGCCTATACGGGCGACGGTTCGGCATACAATGTATCACAACGCCAACCCATGAAATTGGCCGCCATGGAAGGGCTTTATGAAGGTAAAACCGGTGCCGGACTAGTAGCCTTCGGTGTGCTGAACCCCGCGAAAAAATCGTATAAAGATTCTGTCAACCCCTATTTGTTTAAAGTAGAAATACCATCGTTATTGTCGATGCTGGCAAATCGGGATGTAAATTCTTTTGTTCCCGGAATTAAAAACGTGCTTGATGGCGGGTATCAAACCCCAACAGGCGTTGCACTCTCATTTACCGAAAAACAAACCCGTGGCAAAGCAGCCATTCAATCATTAGCCGATTATCAAAAAGCCGTCGCAGCAAAAGATACTGTAGCCGCAAAACTTTACAAGGCCAAACTGAAGGAGAATTATGCCCAATTTGGCTACGGCTATATTGAGAAACCGGAGAAAATGATTCCAAGCGTACCTACCGTTTTTTATTCATTCCATATTATGGTGGCGCTGGGATTTTATTTTATCGCACTGTTTGCCTTGGTTATATTTTTCGTCAACAACAACAAAATAGAGAAAATGAATTGGTTGCTTTGGATTAGTTTGCTAAGCATTCCATTGGGATATGTTGCCGGAGAATTAGGCTGGGCTGTAGCTGAAGTGGGTCGTCAACCGTGGGCTATTCAGGATGTTTTGCCATTAAATGCAGCGATTTCACACATTTCTACTGACTCTGTAAAAATCACGTTCTTCCTGTTTCTGGCACTATTCACCGCTTTATTGATTGCCGAAATACGTATTATGTTGAAACAAATCCAAAAGGGACCGGAAAACAGCCACTAGTCTGTAAAGGTTGAATGTTTGTAAATCAACTAACCTTATAAACTTTCCACTTCATGAACTTTACAAACTCTATGGACTTTCCACGTTATAAACTTTCTAACTCAAAATATTATGATTACATATTCATTCTTACAACATTACTGGTGGTTTATTATTTCGCTGCTTGGTGGTATTTTGGCATTTCTGCTCTTTGTGCAAGGCGGGCAATCGATGTTATTTTCCTTATCGAAAACAGAAGATGAACGCCGGCTGCTGGTTAATACACTCGGGCGGAAATGGGAATTTACATTCACTACCCTGGTGACTTTTGGCGGTGCCTTTTTCGCTTCGTTCCCGTTGTTTTATTCCACCAGCTTTGGTGGTGCTTACTGGGTATGGATGGCTATTTTGTTTTGTTTTATCATTCAGGCTGTTTCCTACGAATTCCAGTCGAAACCGGGAAATGTATTTGGTGCCAACACGTACCGGGCATTTCTATTTACCAACGGACTGCTGGGTACTTTCCTAATTGGTGTGGCCATTGCCACTTTCTTTACCGGTTCAGACTTTATTGTGAACAAAGCAAACATTACCACGCAACTGGCACCGGTTATCAGCTCATGGGGCAACGAATGGCACGGATTGGAAGCCTTGCTTAATATCCGCAATTTGATGCTAGGATTAGCTGTGTTCTTTTTGGCACGCTCATTGGCCGTATTGTTTTTCATTAACCGGCTGAATCACGAGATTCTGGAAGCACGTTCAAGAAAATACTTGTGGTATAACGCTATTCCGTTCGTTGTATTCTTCCTTATCTTTGTTATCTGGACATTGTTTTCCGATGGCTTTGCTGTAAATCCGACTACCGGAGTTGTATCCATGGAAAAATACAAATACTTCAACAATCTGATTGAAATGCCGGTTGTACTGGCATTGTTCCTGCTGGGAGTTGTGGCCGTATTGTTTGGCGTTATCGGAACGTGGATTTCTCCAAAATTCAAAAAAGGAATCTGGTTTGCCGGCGTTGGCACCGTTGTTACTGTTTGCAGCTTATTATTGACAGCAGGTTACAACAACACAGCTTATTATCCGTCAACGAATCTTCAAAGTTCACTGACCATTTTCAACTCTTCTTCGAGCGAGTTTACGCTGAATGCCATGTCCATCGTATCGTTATTTATTCCGGTAGTGCTGGTTTATATCTTTATAGCCTGGCGATCGATGGAAAAGAACAGGATTGACCTGGAAGATGTAAATGGAGATGACCACGCTTATTAATTCAACTCACTATTAAAATCTCTAAATAAAGCAGGCTTCCCGGATCCGGGGAGCCTGCTTCTTATATATCTTATCCCAAAGCATCTATTAGCTCTGATTACACCTCCTACAACTTATTTCCAAACCGGGAAGTATCCACACCTTCCACTTCTTTCTTTTTATATCCACTGAAGCTGTATTTAAAGGTCAGAGAAATTAGGCGGGAATCATAGAATAGAGTCATGTTGTTTTGTTGTTCACCTATATGAATATGCGTTTTCTGAGCCCGGCTATTCAGCATATCTTCTGCTTTCAGGGTCAGCCGGGCTTTATCGCCTGCAAACTTCCATATTAAAGCCGTATTAAGGTTGGCAGTAGGGTCGGTACTATAAATTCCCTGAATGGCGGCCGTCTGATAATAACCATCGATGGAAAGAAACCAGTCTTTTTTCTTTGTCAGGAAAATGGTATTATCCAGTGCTGCGTATCCAAACAGTTTTTTCCTGTTGAACTGAATATCAAACAGAGTGCCCTTGTCGTGAAAAAGTATGCCGGTGGTTGTCAGCTTCGATTCAAGCAGATTGCTTACTTTGAACGGAATATCGGCCGACAACCCGGGCATATTCCGGTAATCCATATTAATGGTGGTGTAAATCATGCTCAATGATGTTTTGTTCTGATAAGGCATTTGTTCAATATTGCCAGATTCGTGATTGAAAAAAGCCGACAATACATATTTTTTATGAACAATATAATTCAGGTTGGTGGAATAAGTCCGCTCCGGCAATAGATTGGGGTTGCCCTGTGCGTAACTATAAGCATTTATATAATCATGACTGGGTGACGTTTGCCAATAAGTGGGGTATACTTTATCGCTCGAAAACGACAACTGAAATGTATTATTCTCATTACGGTTATACGATAAAGTCATGTTGGGGAAAAGGTCCAACCGACTCCACAACGTTCTGTGGTGTTGCAATGAGTCTACTGTTGCTTTGTAGTATTGAAGCGACAGTGAGGCCTGCAACGAAAGTTTTTCGCTAAGCTGCTTGGTAAAGCCCATAAATGTACCGGTACTTTGTTCTTTTTGTGTTTGGTCGAAGGTGGCCGTATTATCAAGCAGGTTATCGATGTTGGTAAACGATTTATTATCTGTTTTCGATACCGATCCGGTTATCCCGTAATTAAGTTCCCATTCGTGTGCCAGATGACTGGTCATGTTGACATACACATTTCCTCTTTGTACGTGTTGAGAGGAGTTGCTATTGATAGCCTGTTGCGTTTGTAGTGTAGACGAATTGAGGAATTCCTGGTTGGTCCGATCATTATACAACACATAATCCCCTCCAAAGCTTAACCCTTTGGCAGTTATATAGTCCAACCGGAAGCTGTGCAGTGAAGTCGGGCCGGTGATATGATTATTGGTTGATACGGTGTCCACATTTACAAAAGAGGTAAGGGATGTTCTGTTGGAATTGACCTGGTCAAAAGACCCTGTGTAAGTAAATGTAAGGTGGCTTTTAGCTGCTGTTTCATACTCTAACACACCCCGCACATTATGGGTGTTGATAACTGTTTTGCCTTTGTTTGCCTGGTCTACCGTATAGGGTTGATTCTCGAATGTAGGAAAAGCTTGCATGTATTCTTTTCTTCGCGAATTATCGTGCTCCAACGAATAAGAAAAATCAGTGGAAAACCTACCACTGGTATAACTCAGATTGACCCGTCCCGAAGGTGAAAAATAATAGGCTTGTTTCCCAGTGAGTGCCACTTCGCCTTTCAGTACATCTTTCAGCGTTTTGTCATCTTCCATGATGATGTTGATGGCTGCCCCACGTACACCATACTGTGGTGGCGTGCTGTACATGACTTCAATTTTCTTAACCTTGCCGGCCGAGGTGGATTTCAGCATACTGATAACCTGATCGAGCGTCATGGAGCTCAACCGGTTGTTGATAAGTATATTGGTTTTTGTTGTTCCGATAATGGCTACCTGATCGCCGGTCATGGATATGCCGGGAAGTTCTTTTAGGACATCAAAAGCATTGTCAACAGGTTTGTATTTAATCAGATTGGGGATGTTGTATTGCAATTTTCCACCCACTACTTTTAATATAGGCCGTTGGGCTTTTACAAAAACATCGGGCAGTTTAAGCGTAGTACTGTCATTTAGTTTAAACAGGCTTTTATTAGCCGTATCCTGCGCTGACAATGAAAACTGAAGTAACACTATAGAAATAATAGTCAGAAAAGAAATTTTAGTCATAAACAAATACTTTGATAGGGAGCGTAACTACTTTTAGGAAAAGATCGCTGTGAAAAAGAAATGGTACAATTTATCATTTTTATTTATTCCCAGCTTTATACATATCAAAATGCTGCAAATTCCAGATCAAATATTGAGCATTTCTTTATTTTTACAAAAATAGCCAACAATATTCATAGCAACAAATGTTTGTCTAAATATTTTTATTTAAATTTCATGATGCGATCAAAAACTACAATATCTCCCTTTTACTACTATTAAAATAACAGCCTCAATATCAATTTATTCTGTAATAGTTATTTAATTCTAAATAGTTCATTCGCTTTTAAGTAGATTAAATTATTAGGTATATGGTTTGTTTTTGTCGCCTTAACTGACATATCATAAGTATTATTTGACAATATTTTTTCTTTCTTCGTTTTATTAAACAGCATGTTTATAGCACCTTCTGAAAATTTGTATCCCTTAGTACCCTCTACATAAGAAACACTTACTTTGTATTTCTCTAAGTTCGTATAAATAATACCATTTAACCTTTGTGTTGCAGCTATCCACTTTTTTATCTCCCCAATTTCATAAGTCATATAGGTTATAGCATAATCATTCGGGTTGATCAACATATAACCAGCAATATTATTGTATTTGCTCTTACGAATAAATGAGATTTTATAAGCATCATGTCCCTGATTGGTAATGGTTCCATCATAATGAAAATCCATTTTCTTTGACAATCGAATAGGGGCATGACCTTGGATAAAAAGAATTGAATAAAATCCACTTGGAGATATTTCGTTGTTATATTCATAAAAAGAATTATTTATTAAATTGCTTTTTATACCATACTTAGCTGCTAAAAGTTCTTTCCCATTACTCGTTAAAGCTACGCTCCCTTTATAATCAGCAATCTTACTGTATGGATTATCAAAAAAAATGAAATTTATATCTAACGCCAATGTATCACCTCGAACGGACGAATAGTTCTTGGGTATGTTTTCAATTGTTTTTTCAACAATATGTTTCACATTAGGAGGAGTTACTGCAACTTCATGAAGTTCATATGTAGTAGGACTTAATAGAATTTTGACTAAATTATTTGATTTAGAACTAGTCACTCTGATTACTTTAGCTGTATATCCAATGTGCGACACACTAACATCTTTGTATTGCGGAGTTGAAGTATTGCTAAAAAAAATAACCTTGCACATTCCAGTACCATCTGAAACAGAAAGAAATTCTTTTTCTCTGTTATATAGATATACATTTTCAATTGGTTTATTGGTCAAAGAGTCCACAATCTGCAAATCAATTGTTTGTGCTATGATGCGAGCAGGGAAGAAGAACAATGTACTTAGAATGGCGAATTTAAATATTTCTCTCATTTTTAATAATTTAATTATTACTTGAAAGTAAGAGCAGGACAATGCCTACTCTTACTTGGATTATCATGGATATTATTAAGCATTTGGAACATCTGGCAAAATGCCATCTCCACGTCTCCAAAGAACAAGCATTTCTTTTCTTTCTTCAAGTTCTTTTACTTTTACAGCTTTTGAATCAAATTGTAATTCTTTTACAACGTTCAATTTTAAATTAGAATTATTCATTTTATTACGATTTTCTACCTACTCATAACGCTTTTCAGTAACCGCGGCAGAATTTTTCACGTAGCTTCTGCAAACGTCTTACTATTTATTCTTTCAACTGTTGCGCACCATTCTACTAAAATCAATAGTCGTATTTTTTTCGAACCTCTCCAATCCGATAGCAAACGGATTGGAAAGGCTTAGAGATTCTTTAAATCACCACCTGCATAATTGGGGAACAAAAAGCAGTTGTGCCCTGAATGGTTACAGCTGCTACCCGAAACCAGTATTTGTTTAGGGGCTTAAGTCCGGTAAGTTCTACCGAAGCTTGGGAAGTTACCTGAGCATTTACCCATTCGTCTTCATTTCCGGGAGTTTCGCCAATATAGCATTGCCAGATATACGAACGGGCACCCTCTATACGTTGACGGCGAAGTAACACCGAGCCCGATCTTTCGCCTAGCTCTACACTAAACTCGGGGCGAGAGGAAGCTGACCGCTGTTTAGCCAAATTAAATCCAGCGCCGACAATCACCGCACCATCGCCATCGGCAATCCGATCAACGAACATGGCAATTTTACGCATTTTATCTACCCACGTTTCTTCTGCCTGGTGCAGTAAAATGGTTTCTTCTTTTCCACCGCTTAGTGATGCTACATAGCGCGACTGAAGTAAATCATTACACAGCTTTAAGTCATCAACCGGCACATCGGACTTCACAAAAATGGGATTTTGCCGCATCTGATCTTCTACATTGTGTCCGGTCTCAATTTTCTGGGGAATTGGGTCTCTTACAAAATCGAGAACCACATGATCTTTTTTCATGATTTCTGAATTTAATAATTAAACATTTTTTATTGAACTCTATTACAGCAACATGCTGCCTTGTTTGATTTAAGATTTTACTTGTTTGATTTCTTTCTCAGCCAACATTATTATAATGCAAGCTTGTTTTGTTACAACTCTGGTTTGTTTTGTTTCTTTTCTAACTTGTTTTGTTACAATGCAAGCTTGTTTTATTCCAACTCTGATCTGTTTTGTTTCTTTTCTAGCTTGTTTTGTTACAATGCAAGCTTGTTTTGTTACAACTCTGGTTTGTTTTGTTTCTTTTCCAACTTGTTTTGTTACAATGCAAGCTTGTTTTATTCCAACTCTGATCTGTTTTGTTTCTTTCCTGACTTGTTTTGTTACAATACAAGTTTGTTTTATTACAATTCTGGTTTGTTCTGTTATAATCTATAGCTATTTCAATTTCTTCCGAAAATAAAGCGGTACAGTCTATGGCAAAAATAAGAAGCTGCATTTTATCCTTATTTATATATTGGTTTAGGCTAATAAGAATAAAAATTGATGGTAACTAACGTTTAGACTTGACTGTACCGCTTTTTTCTGTCAATGACATTCGGAATTGCGATTATAATTACAATTCAACATTGCCCGATAATTGGATACTGGCATAATTTACAGACACTGTATAATTTCCACTTTCAAAACTTTCAACGGGAATATAAAAATTCAAGGCAGAGCCGGTATCTACTGTCTCCTGATAAACGATTCCAACTGTTTCGCCAGTTAATGTTATGGTGGCCTGACCTACCGGAGCACTAAAACAGATGGCAACTTCGGAACCATCGAACGTGGCTGTTACGGTAGTCCTATTTACAGATGGCGCACGAGGATTTGGACTAGTTGGTGCTACCGGAGTCAATATAACCTCTGTATTACTCGCCAAAGCAATTCCACTTGAGAAAAAGAAAAAGATGATAATAAAGTAAATGCTGCGTTTCATAAAAATACGTTTTATCCTTCTAAATAATTTAGCTATTTTTGCAAACAAAGTTATAACACAACATTTACAACGCCAAAAAAAAGTGTTGGACAGGCAACTGACAGAACTTTTATAAGTATCTGAACTACAGCATGTATTTTTAGCTCTAAAAAGAAATAGTTGGACAGCACATTTTTTATGTCAGAAAAACTCCTTATTTAACTAACTCTTTTGCTGAAAAAACAGGAAAAGAAAATCATCTTGAAATATGAACCATTCTAAAATATGTATCCTTATTTTTTTCTGTAGTCTGCTTGCAGCATGCAAGGGAAGATATACAACAAACGATACAATATTGCGTGCCGAAGCTTTATTGAACTCAAAACCCGACAGTGCCCAACAGTTATTATTATCGATTCCGCATCCTGAAAAATTAGCCAAAGCTGACTATGCTGCCTGGTGCTTGCAGTATACGCATTCACAGTACAAATTATATCAGGATATTAAGTCGGATAGTCTTATTTGCATTTCGGTGGATTATTATAAAAATACGCATCTGCCGAAACAAAGTGGAACGGTTTATTATTTATGGGGTTGTATTTTACAACTGCAACAAAAAAATAAAGAAGCGATGTGGGCTTATAAGAAAGCGGAAGATTTATTGAAAGAAACAAGCGAGAATAGGCTGAAAGGATTAGTTGATTTTAAGATAGGCAATACTTTTATGCAAAACGAATTATTTAATCAATCGCTAAAATACTTTCGAAAATCTCAACAATACTTCAATCTTTCAAAAAATCAGAATTACCAAGCTTTTGTTTACCGCTCAATTTCCGAGATTTACATCCGATTAAATTATCCATTTGATAGTATTATATATTATTCAAATAAAGCTTTAAAGCTTTCGAAGCAAGCTGATGATACTGAGAATTATTATTCTGTATTAGCCCAACAAGGTGAAATACTATATAACAAAGATTATAATCGATCTAAAGAATGTTTGCTGAAAGGATATCGTTTCTTCCCGGCTAAAAAATCTTATTATGCAGCTTACTTGTCTTATATATATTCTAAGCTAAATAAACCTGATTCTGCAAAATATTACTTGAATATTGCATTAGCCGACACCACTAATTTAACCGAAAGGAGTCTGAAATTTCTTGCAGCTGCTTATGTAAATAAAAACCAAGGGAATCAACAACAGGCATTTCATTTTCTTGAGAAAGCCTATATAAGTCGTGATTCTGTATTCCAACAAAGTATCCGAAGTCAAGCTTACCGAATCGACAAACAGTATGATTTAACGCAGAAAGAAAAAGAAAACGCATCATTAAAGATTTCCAATCAACGCAAAGTAATATTCATTTCACTGTTAATCATAGGAGTTCTGATTTTATTATTCGTGATTTCTTATATTATCAATTCACACAAGAAGAAGATATTGCTAATCGATCTGGAGAATAAGATAAAACAACAGGAGATAGAATATGAATTGAGTAAGAAGCAAATTGAAAATGAACAAAAGCAACAACTGCTATTGATTAAAATTCAAAATAGAATTAATAATTCGATCTTGTTTAATAAATTAAACATGGGACTTACCCAATCGGATAAACAAGAAGAATTCACGAAACTGATTGTTGAACAGTCAACATTGTCGGAAAATGACTGGCAACTCTACATCGATGAAGTAGATCAGATATTTGACAAGAAAATAACAGGTCTTTTGATGAAATCTCCGGATTTGAGCAAATTGGACCTAATTGTAATAACATTAATTTGCCTGCAAGTGAATATTCTGGATAGTTGCATTTTATTAAACATGCATAAATCAACGCTGTATAAACGCCGAAACAGAATAAAAGACCGGATTGGCTTAAGCGGAGAGACAGACCTGGAAGAATGGATACAGCAAATTGTTGGACACAAATTTGCGAAAGAAGATTTATAAAGCAAGTTCATTCCGGATGAAAACTGTCCAAAAAGAGAATACTCCTTTCTTATGGGGTACTTACAGCAATATGTACCATCCATAAAACAAAAGCCGGTTGAAGATTATAGTTATCTTCACCGGCTTTTGTTTTATTATTTTTGTGATTTGGCACTTATTATTTCAGTCCAAGTTTCTTCAAAATTTCTTTTGGAATGGCATCTTTATGAACCAGGATGTCAATGGTTTTGTGTTTCACAAAGGTTTCGCTTGCATACCAGATTCCTTTGTACTTGGAAGTGGTTCCCCAAGAGTTTTTTACCACATAATACTTGGTTCCATTTTGATCTTTGGCCGTACCAAAAATAAGCATACCATGGTCGTCGGTAGTCTGATAATTATCAAAACCCTGCTGACGGACTTCCTGGGTAACTTTCACTTCTTGTTGGGGGCCTTTCTGTTTATAGATCTTTTCTTCCATTTCTTTCTCTGAAATATTCAACCATTTAGCCTGGTCGGTTCCCGGAAGGTTTGTTACTTTTGTTTCCGGATCAACAGCAATCCCGTTGCGCGTAAAGCCTTTTTCACTCACATCCGAAGCCCAGGCAACGGTGTAACCTTTGTCGATAGCGTTGTCAAACACTTGCATAAGTTCATCGAGCGGCAGATTATATGACTCTGAATTGCGCCAGTTATCCGGAATTTCAATGGCAAATGGTTTGTAGAATGGATGGTGGGTGAACGAAGTCAACGACACATAGTCATCCATATTTAAACCCAGGGATTTTTCATAAGATTGGGGAGTAAACTTCTTTCCGTCCACAGTGAATTCTTTCGGATATTGTCCCAGGTAAGCATCCAAAACACCATCGAAACCCGCTTTCCAGGCTGTTGACAGTTTTTTATTCGGATTGGTGACAATTACTTTTACATAAGCTTCTGCCAGCGCATCCATTTCTGCGTGCTTGTGCTTTTCTTCCCCATAGTTTAATCCCGTCATAAACTGTTCGGGAACGATTCCATAGTTTTGAAGCACGTAAATCACATCGTAGAACGAACCGCCACCACCAAAATTGCTGGTTCCATTCATCCGAACATATTTATCAGCTTTATCGGAATAAGAATGGTGAACTACAAACATTTCCGATAAATCAACTTCGGGTTTTCCCATGCGAAGCAGTTCGGCTTCAAAAAAGCCAAGTCCGGAAAAACTCCAGCAAGTACCTGAACTGGCCTGATTCTTAACCGGTGTAATCTTATTTTGTTTTACAATCGAGAATTTAAATGAATCTACCGAAGTAGTGTCTTTTTGAGCGAACATTGCGCCTGAAAAGAACAAAAGCGCAAGGCTGAATAATATTTTTTTCATATCTAATTTGAGCTGACCCCTAACCCCTAAAGGGGAACATAGTTACTTCGTCTTTAATTTTGAATAATAAATTTAAGAGTCGAAACTAATATAGTTCCCCTTTAGGGGCTAGGGGTGGTTTTCTTTATTTTGCAGGGATATTTTCTAGCGTTGCCAATAAGAAATCCCAAAATTTTTGCACAGTAGCAATGTTTACCTTTTCGTCCGGCGAATGCGGATAACGGATAGTAGGACCAAACGAGATCATGTCCATGTGAGGATAGTGGGTTCCCAGAATTCCGCATTCCAAACCGGCATGGATAATCATTACCTTGGGCGTTTTACCATATTTGTTTTCGTACACCTTGGTCATTACTTTCAAAATGGGTGATTCCAGGTTTGGTTTCCAGCCCGGATAGCCTCCAACCAGGTCAACCTTAGCACCGGCCAATGCAAATACACTTTCCACCATCGAAGCCAGTTCTTCTTTGCGTGATTCCACCGAGCTACGAATTAAACAACGAACGGTTATTGCACTGCCATCAGATTTTATGATAGCCAGATTATTCGAAGTCTCAACCACCGTTGGCAATTCAGGAATAAAACGGGCCACACCATTTGGACAAGCTGTAACTCCATTGATTAAATCATCCTGAACCTCTTCCGGGATCAATCCTGTTGGCAATTCAACCTGATCGACGGTGAATGAGATTTTATCCTCAACACCTTTATATTCCTCGATAAATAACTCTTCACATTCCTGTACAAAATCAACAATATCTTCAACACCATCGGCAGGAACCGTGATGACGGCAAAAGCTTCGCGTGGAATGGCATTGCGTAAGCTTCCACCATCGATACTTGCCAAACGGGCTTCAAAGTCAGCCACAGCATCTTTCAGGAAGCGGAACATCAATTTATTGGCATTGGCACGTTGCAAATGGATATCAACCCCCGAGTGCCCGCCTTTCAATCCGGTCAACGATACTTTGAGCGCCACATCACCTTCCTCGACCTCCACTTCGTTATAACGGAAAGTAATATCTCCATCAATGCCACCAGCACAACCCACATACAACTCACCTTCATCTTCCGAGTCCATATTAATCAGTATCTCACCTTGCAGGAAATTAGGTTGCAATCCGAAAGCCCCGTACATGCCGGTTTCTTCGTCCACCGTAATAAACATTTCGATGGCGGGATGAGGAATACCCGTTGATTGAAGGATAGACATGGCAGCAGCTAATCCTATTCCGTTATCGGCTCCCAACGTGGTATCGCGGGCAGTAACCCATTCGCCATCAATATAAGCATCAATCGGATCTTTTTGAAAATCATGAGCCACATTGCTGTTTTTCTGAGGAACCATATCCATATGGGCTTGCAACACTACTGCTTTGCGATTTTCCATACCCGGAGTAGCCGGTTTACGAACCAACACGTTTCCTATTTCATCGCGAAGGGTTTCCAACCCCAGGGATTTACCGAAGTTTTCGAGAAAAGCACCGACTTCTTCTTTTTTGTGCGAAGGACGTGGCACCTGAGTCAGACTATAGAAATTTTGCCAGAGCGATTTTGGCTCTAACTGGCGAATGTCATTTGCAGTCATACCTTAATTATTATTGAGTTACATTGTATATTTATGCGCATTTTTGCACGTGCAAATATCCACATTTTTTTTGGAATAATTCTTTTTTACAATGTCTTTTTCGGAATTTTGATAGTTGGAATTATTTTTTTCTTTGTTCATTTTAGGCAATTTCGAATTTCATTTTTAATTACAGAAATTTTTCAGTAATAAGTATGCGAATTACAATGTCATTCAAAATATATTTGGTAATTTTGCGCTCAAATTCAGCAGGCATCACGCTATAGGATTTTTCATAACGCTTGAAATTATTAATTCACTACAATACAATCAATTGCAAAACGAATGTTTATCAATTGTAAATCAAAAAGTCATGCAAAAAACGTATAAATTTGTAACTGCCGAAGAGGCAGCAAGCTATGTAAACAACGGTGACGTCATCGGATTTAGCGGGTTTACTCCTGCCGGATGTCCGAAAGAAGTTCCAACAGCGATTGCTAAACGCGCTGAAGCATTTCACGCCGAAGGCAAAGAATTCAAAATTGGTATGTACACCGGAGCTTCTACCGGCGACTCGTTAGATGGAGCTTTAGCCCGTGCCAATGCCATTTTATTCCGCACACCTTACCAATCGAACAAAGACTTGCGTACAGCTTTAAATGCAGAGCGTGCCCCTTATTTTGATATGCACCTTTCGGTATTGGCGCAGGAATTGCGTTACGGATTTATGCCAAAACCTAAGTTTGCCATTATCGAAGTTTGCGACATTACAGCCGACGGCGAATTGGTGTTGACTTCCGGTGTCGGTATTTCTCCTACTATTGCCCAATTGGCTGATTTTATCATCGTTGAGTTGAATCACAACCATCCGAAAGAACTTCGCGGTTTCCACGATGTTTATCAACCATTGGATCCACCTCACCGCAAAGAAATTCCAATTTATACTCCTTCAGACCGTATTGGTTCTGCCGTATTGAAAGTTGATCCTTCAAAGATTTTATGCGTTGTGGAAACTGAACGAAATGATGAAGTGGGTGGCTTCACTCCTACCGATGCAGTTACCGACCAAATTGGTGCCAACGTAGCTTCATTTCTGGTATCAGAAATCAAATCGGGACGCATACCTGCCGAATTCTTGCCAATTCAATCGGGTGTAGGAAATATCGCCAATGCAGTTATGGCTTCATTGGGAGCAAACCCTGATATTCCACCTTTCGAAATGTATACCGAAGTAATCCAGGATGCCGTTATTGATCTTATCCGTGAAGGAAACGTGAAATTTGCCAGCGGATGCTCACTGACTGTTACCAACCCTGTATTGAAATCTATTTATGCCGATATGGATTTCTTCCGCGATAAATTGGTACTTCGTCCACAGGAAATTTCAAACAATCCGGAAATTGCACGCCGCTTAGGCTTGATCACTATCAATACAGCTTTGGAAGCTGATATTTTCGGTAACGTAAACAGCACACACGTGTTGGGTTCTAAAATGATGAACGGTATTGGCGGTTCCGGTGATTTTACCCGTAACGCTTATATCTCAATCTTTACCACCCCTGCCACAGCCAAGGGAGGAAAAATCAGTTCTATCGTTCCTATGGTGTCGCACGTTGACCAAAACGAGCACTCAGTAAACGTAATTATCACTGAACATGGTATTGCCGACTTACGCGGTAAATCACCAATCCAACGCGCAGAAGAAATCATTGCCAATTGCGTTGCACCTGAATACAAAGAAATGTTGACAAACTATATTAAACTTTCGGGCGTAACCCACACTCCACAAAATTTGGCTGCATGCTTCGGAATGCATGCTGAATTTGCCAAAACAGGAAGTATGTTGGGAACAAACTGGGAAGATTACAAATAATCAACCTTGCACACAAAAAAGAGAGCCGCTCAAATCTTTATTGATTTGAGCGGCTCTCTTTTTTCATCTAAAATTCTAGATCAGAATTCTCATCTTGGAATAATTTTCACGAAACTCTTTGGGCGTATACCCTTTGCGCTTTTTAAATATCCGGTTAAAGTTTGAGAGGTTGTTGAAACCGCATTCGTAACTTATTTCGGCAATGGTCTTGCTGGTATCGACCAAATAGCGGGAGGCAATGCCTAAACGTAAATCGTTCAGGTATTCGATATAGTTCTTGCCGGTTCGTTTTTTCATAAACCGGCTAAATGACACCTCGGACATATTGACGTGACTCGCGACATCGACCAGCCGAATTTCTTTCTGATAATTGTTATTCAGGAAGTTTATGACCTTTTGAATCCTACGGCTTTCCGAGGAATCATCTTGCTTGTTGAAAGTACTGCTGCACAAAATCCGTGAATTCTCATCCATAGAAAGTTCATACAAGATTGTCAATAAATCAAGAACAGAGTAAAATCCATTGGGGCTTTTGTTCAAAAAATCCAACTTATCTTTTACTTTTTCGATAGCCTGACGGGAGAACAAAACTCCTTTTTTGGCATTCTCAAGCATGACAAATATCGAGTGGAATTGCTTTTTATTCAACAGGCTTCCCAAAAACAAATCTTTGCGAAATTGAACGGTAATTTCATGAATGTCTTTGGATTCGCAGTGATAGTTCATCCAGGCATGTTCCAAGGTTTCGTTTCCGATAAGGCAAAGTTCGAGATCATCAATTTCTTCAATAGAATCGCCCACAATACGGCGGGCACCCTTGGCATTTTCGATAAAATTCAGTTCATATTCGGGATGCACATGCACAGGGTAAGAAAATTCTGTCTTGGTCCGATTGATAATCACAAAACAGTCTTCTTCCGAAAGTGGAGTAACTTCCCTGAATACATTTGAGGTTTGCATAGTAATCATAATTCTTTCATTTTGCAATTGTACAAATTATCATTGAATAAATATCACTTCTTAGCATTAAAATACACAAATAGCCTTCAGGACAGCTATTTTTAGCACATCCCAAAGGCTAGCATATTCTACATATTCTTTTCACGAATGGAAGAACGACTTATCTTACCCCAGCTCTTCAACAGCCCGTCATCCCAATTTCCGGTGGCGGAGGCACGGGGCAACAGCATCGAACAAGTTTCATTTTTATCGGAAACTGACCATACACACCAACTCAACTTGCCAGCATCCATCCAGTCAACAAAAGCTTTCCATTCTACCTGATCAACAGCCCCATCGCCCGAAGCGTCCATTCCGGCACATTCCGAAACAAAAACCGGAATTCCTTTGGCAATGGCAGCATCGGTGCGGTCGCGCAACCACTTTTTATGCGTTCCGGCATAGAAATGCATGGTGTACATGATATTCTTTTGCCCGACTATTGGATCAGCTGCAACCGAGTCCAGGTCCTGATCCCAATGCGGGTTACCGACCAAAATAATATTTTTGGAATCGATAGCACGGATAGTGGAGATCACGTCTTCAGCATACTGTTTCACAACTTTCCATGAATAATAATCCGGCTCATTCCATATTTCATAGATTACGTTTGGATTATCTTTGTATTTCTTCGCCATACCGGCAAAAAAAGTCTTAGCCTCGGCAGTGTGCAATTTGTGGCTATGAAAGTCGATCAGTACATAAATCCCGTTTTTGATAGCACCATCAATCACATTCATCATGCATTTGAGGGCATATCCGGGATTTTCAAGGTAACTATCATCTAACCCTACTCCCATTGAAGCACGGATGACATTACACTTCCAATCGGAAACAAGCCAGCTTACAGCACCTTCGTTGTAGAAGCGGGGCCAGAGATTGTGCCAGCCTAAACTGGCACCATGAAGTGCTATTGCATTTCCTCTTTGATTGGATAACTGGGTTCCGATAACCTGAAGTTGACCGTTCAGCGACACCGGAGAATTTTTAGGAGTTATCATTTTCTTTGTTTTAGCTTGCGAGTAACAGCAGGTTATCTGAAGTAAAACGAAGAAAACCACACAGATTTTCTTTGTGATTGTCATAATGTATTTGATTTTAAAGGTTTCTTTTTAAAAAGCAGGTATCGGGTAATGAGACGCCTATTCCTGAATCCTGTGCATCAGTTCCAGGCACATCCGGCCATTGTGATACGGACATTTCCAAAACCCGGCTTTGTCATTGGCTTTATCAACCTCGCCTGTGGCCGATACCGACCAATGCCATTCACCATCTTTCTCATCAATGATATTAGATTTTGTAAACTCCCAAACCCCGAGGGTCTTCAAGGCGTAAGCCTCATCTTTCGACATTTCGTAGGCATTATAGAAACCAACCATAGCTTCGGCTTGCGGCCACCAATCACAGTTGGTATCAACATGCCCAGTTGCAGCATTCTTTTCGTTTACAATCGAACCATTTTCCTGAACACCTTCCGCAGCAGCATCGGCTACTTTTACAACTACGGCTTGTACTCTTTTCAACAATTCCGTATTACCCAGTACAGTGGCAGCTTCTTCAAGCAACCAAACAGCCTCTATGTCGTGACCATACGAAAACTGGGTGGATTTACAATTCCAGTTTTCATCAAAAAACAAATCGAGGTGATGCGTTTCCTTGTTGATAATTTTATCTAAGAAAATCTCAATCAGGTTTTTCAATTGCTTAGACAGCTCTTCGTTTTTCCAAATGCGGTATAAATTGGTATAAGCTTCCAAAATATGCAAATGCGTATTCATGGTTTTCTTTTCGTTAGCATCCTTTTCGCTCAATCGCAGATCCTCCAACAGCACCCAATCTTTGCTATAAGCTTCGAAATATCCGTTTTGAACAGCATCAAAACTATATTTCTCTATTAAGCGAAAAAGATCGATAGCTTTATCCAAACATGCAGCATCATTTGTAACACGGTAGTATTCCGCCAAAGCATAAATAAAAAATGCCTGGCTGTATATTTGCTTTTTAGTATCTGCAGGTGTTCCGTCAGCATGCAACATCCAATAGGTTCCGCCATTCTCCGAATCGAAAAAATGCTCGAAAGCATAATCTTTAGCACGCTTTGCATACTGCGTGTAAAGCGGGTTATTGAAATATAAGGCGGCCGACGAAAACGTCCACATAATGCGGGCATTCAAGATACCCCCTTTGGGAGCATCGGGTACCAACAGGTTCCGGCCTGTCATTTGGCCATAATACCCACCATTTTTATCGTCAGTCATTTTTTCCATCCAAAATGGAAGGATATTGTGGGTCAACTCTTCTTTGAGTTCTTGTTTAAGTTCAAGAAGTTCGTATTTCATCTTCTAATAAGTAAGTAGTTAGGAAACAAGTAATGTTTTTGATTCGAAAATTATCAAATTTCAGTCCATATTTGCCAGTATCAAGCGCAACATCGGCAAAAGTCAGCCTGACAATGCCAAAATCCAGCTCGACGATGGGGGTTGCGGACTAACATTCGGCAAATTCAAGCCCGAATTACCCTAAATCAAGTTTGAAATAAGCAAATTCGGGCTTAAAATCCTACATAACCACTTCCACCTTGTAGGTTCCACCTACAGGCATCAACGGGATAATATTTCCTTCGATGGCTTTTCCGTCAACAGCCAATGATTTTACGCCTTTCATCGATCCGTCAGGATTTTTGACTTCAATCAGGTAAGTCGCTCCACGGAATTTACGGGTTATATTAAAACCTTTCCATTCAGGGGCAATACAAGGTTCAATCATCAAACCGGTATAGGTGGGACGAATGCCCAAAATGTATTGTGTAATGGCATAATAGTTCCAGGCTGCCGTTCCGGTCAACCAGGAGTTCTTCGCTTCACCAGGTTTAAAAGCATCTTTTCCAGCAATCATCTGGGCGTATACGTATGGTTCCACCTTGTGCAAATCGCTGATTTCTTCGGTGTACGAAGGACAGATTTTGCGGAAATACTCCCACGCACGATCGCCCCGTCCCTGAACGGTTTCGCCAATCATAATCCATGGATTGTTGTGGCAGAAAATACCTGCATTTTCTTTGTATCCCGGAGGATAGCTGGATATTTCACCATATTCAATATAGTATTTTGTAAACGGCGGATTGTTGAGCACAATACCGTGTTCGCAATCCAGACGCTCTTTTACCGAGTCCAGTGCTTTGGCCACCATGCCTTCTTCCAGCCCAATGCCGGCCATGGTACACCAACCGTTCGATTCGATAAAGATTTTTGACTCCTCATTCTCTTTCGAACCGATTTTGTTTCCAAAATAATCGTAAGCACGAATAAACCATTCGCCATCCCAGCCATTCACCTTGATGGCTTCCACCATGGCGTCGATATGTTTTTGGGCGCGGGCGGCTTCTTCCGTTTTTCCAATCACTTTACACAATTCCACATAATCGCGCCCATATACCACGAACAGCCCGGCAATCATCAAGCTTTGCGCTTTACTGCCTTCCGATTTGTTTTCGGTGGTTTGGAAGCTTTCGTTCGGATCGTTCGAGAAACAATTCAGGTTCAAACAGTCGTTCCAGTCGGCACGACCGCTCAACGGCAACCCGTGAGGCCCGAGGTTGTTCACCACGTGGTCGAACGAAACGGTGAGGTGGTGGAAAAGCGATACTTCCGAACCCACTTCGTTATCGAACGGAACCGACTCATCCAGAATAGTGAAATCGCCCGACTCCTTAATATAAGCCGTAGCTCCAAGGATCAGCCACATTGGGTCATCGTTGAAACCTTGCCCAATTTCGTTATTTCCTTTTTTGGTCAACGGCTGGTATTGGTGATAGCAACCACCGTCGGGAAATTGCGTAGAGGCAATATCAATGATACGCTCACGAGCACGTTCGGGAATCTGGTGCACAAAGCCCACCAAGTCCTGATTGGAATCTCGGAAACCCATTCCACGTCCGATACCACTTTCGAAAAACGAAGCCGAACGCGAGAAACAGAACGTAATCATACATTGATACTGATTCCAGATATTCACCATGCGGTCCAGTTTTTCCTCGCTGGTTTTTATCGTGAAAACATTCAATAAATTATCCCAATAGGCTCTCAGTTCAGCTAGTGCAGCATCCACTTTCGCAGCCGTATCAAAACGGGCAATGGTAGCCTTGGCCTTGGTTTTATTGATAATATTTTTGCTTTCCCATTTCTCGTCCTGAGCATTTTCCACATAACCCAACACGTACACCAGGTCTTTCGATTCGCCCGGTTGCAATACCACTTCTATATAATGTGAAGCGATAGGAGACCAACCATGTGCTTCCGAATTGCGTGGAGCACCTTCGAGCACGGTTTGCGGTTCGTCGAAACCATTATACAGGCCAAAGAATGTTTCGCGGTCGGTATCAAAACCATGCATAGGCTCATTTACCGAGTAATATGCAAAATGGTCGCGACGTTCTTTGTATTCTGTTTTATGATAAATCACCGAATCTTCAATTTCCACTTCGCCGGTAGAAAAATTCCGTTGGAAGTTTTCCATATCGGTAGCTGCATTCCACAAGCACCATTCAACGAAAGAGAAAACCTTGAGTGTTTTTACTTCGTTAGTGGTATTGCGCAAAGTCAGTTTTTGTACCTCGGCCCATGTTTTCAACGGCACAAAATACAAAGCCTCTGCCTCCACCCCATTTTTCACCCCTTTGATGGTAGTGTAATTCATTCCGTGACGGCATTCGTAGCTATCCAACTCCGTTTTACAGGGTTTCCAACCCGGACTCCATACCGATTCCCCATCGTTGATGTAGAAATATTTTCCACCACTATCCATCGGTACATTGTTGTAACGATAACGGGTCAGACGGCGGAATTTAGCATCTTTATAGAAAGAATATCCACCACCGGTGTTGGAAACTAAACTGAAGAAGTCCTCGTTGCCCAGGTAATTAATCCAAGGCCATGGTGTGCGAGGATTGGTAATGACGTATTCACGTCTGCTGTCATCGAAATGTCCGTATTTCATATTTTTAAGTAAGTCTGCCGGCAAACAGTTGCCAGCAGGTGTTGTTTTATTATCAATCACCAACAGGAATAACCTGCCGGTGATTGAAGTTCATTACAATTAAATTTGGTTTTCTGTTATAGCGACTGGTTACGCTTTAGTATTGCTCCTTTTTTGACTAAGCAATTCTGAATTTTCCTTCACTCTTTTATCCGAAAGCGGATAGAATAACATCCCCACAAAAGCCAATATACTGCACACAGCCGGGAACAAACTGATCATGATATGTTCACCAAACAGGGTTTCGGTACTTTGTTGCAAAGCAGTAGGTGCATAATGGTAGATGGCAAGAATCCAGCCGCTCATAGCCGAACCCAATGCCCAACCAAGTTTTTGCGACATAGAAGATGAAGAGAAGATCAATCCCGTTGCACGGCGTCCGGTAAGCAGTTCCTGATGGTCAACAATATCAGCAAACATCGACCATAGCAGCGGCAGGACATATCCGGCAAAAACAGAAATCATAAACTGGAAAATAAGAATCCAGATAATACTGTTTGGAATAAAATAAAAGCTTGTACTTAATATACCTGCGATCAAAATAGAGATCATGTAGGTTCTTTTTTTACCATATTTTGCAGAAATAGAGGGCGCAGCCATTACACCAATAAGATTGGCAGCCTGTCCGACCAGGAAGTAAATAGTGGTCATATCCCAACCGGTTCCGGCCATTTTGTAGTTTACTTTTACGTAATCCCTGAAAAAATAGATAGCCACACTGTCGCGGATGGCATTGAATAATAAAGCCGCCAATCCCGTTCCAACCAAAATCCACCAGGGAGCATTATGAAACAGGTTTTTTAAATCCTGTTTTACCGATACATTTTCATCACTATCTATTTGTACTACCCGTTCTTTTGTCCAGCTGAAGCACAACAGGAACAAAACAACGCAGATAATTCCAATAGTTCCAACTCCCATCACCCAACCAATTGGTGAAGTGCTTACGGTAGATGCTGCGGTTTTGGCACTGTGCAGCACTTCGCCGCTGCCAAAATTTTTAGAAAAAAAGTCAATCAGCGGTTGAAGCAACATGAATGTTACAAAACTGCCAATAAACGCGAAAGACATGCGATAGGAAGAAAGCGAGTTCCGTTCAGTAGGATCGGAAGAAATAGCACCCAGCAAAGAAGCATAGGGTACGTTAATCAACGAATACACGATCATCATTAATGAATACGTGATATACGCATATACTAATTTTGCTGTTTGTCCAAAGTCGGGCGAGAAGAAAGTAATGGCGCCCATCACGGCAAAAGGAATGGCAAACCATAATAGGAAGGGGCGGTATTTACCGTAGCGACTTTTAGTTCTGTCGCTGATAATGCCGACAAAAACATCGAAGAAAGAATCCCACAGGCGTGCTACCAGAAACATGGTACCGGCTGCAGCTGCCGTTATTCCGAAAACGTCGGTATAAAAAAACAAAGAATACATCCCGAAAATCTTCCAAAACATGGAAGATGCGGCATCCCCAAAACCGTAACCGATTTTTTCCTTTAATTTAATTTTCTCAATATTCATATTATTAGTTTGTGTTTATAATGATCGATAAAAGGGAAACTTTATTACAACATCATTGAAGCAGACAAAAGTATAAATTTTTATCTGCTAAAAAAGCATAGGATGTTTCTAAAACAGTACTATTTTAGAAACATCCTATGTATTATTTGAATAATTTCAAGCAAAGAACATCGTGTGCCGGAATTATTGCTTTCAACGGTTTACGTGTATCACCAACGTTTTTCTTCAACCATAAATCACGAAGTTTGTACGATTCTTTAGTAGTTGTATCGAGTATCCTTTTCGAGAAAGAGTCGGTTACTGAGAAAGTTTTCCAATCAAGTTCAACTGTTTTTGGAGACTTGCTACGATTCAACAGACAGACTGCCCACGCACCGTTCTTAAGTGGTTTCAACCAGGTTTCCACACTATCTTTTACGGTATGTTTAAAGCCTTGTATTCCCAGTGAATCCTGATCAATGGCAATTACTTCTTTGTTTACAAGCACGCTTTGCGTTTCAGGGGTCATTGTACGCAAATCATTTCCGGCAATGAGCGGAGCCGTCAGCATACACCACATCGAGAAATGTGCCCGGGATTCGTTCAATGACATTCCATTTCCAACTTCAAGCATATCGGGATCGTTCCAATGCCCGGGTCCGGCATATTGACGCAAGCTATCCTGCTTGTCGATAATTTGCATTACACCCCATGCTTTCCAACTTCCACGATCTTCGACACAATCGAAGCAGTTGAAAATATCACCGGTCGTTCTCCAAAGATGTCCTACGCTTTTAGCCCACAACCAGGGCTTGTTGTTGCCCCACTCGCATAAACTGAAAACAATAGGACGGCCAGCTTCGCGCAATGCACTGCTCATGGTAGTATATGATCCGATTGCATTTAGATTTTCCGTATCGCACCAATCGTATTTCAAATAATCAACGCCCCACTTAGCATAGGACAAAGCATCCTGATATTCATGCCCCCGACCAGCCGGGCGACCACCACAGGTCTTGTTTCCGGCACAAGAATAAATTCCGAATTTCAATCCTTTTGAATGTACATAATCAGCCAACGCTTTTATCCCTGATGGAAAACGCTTTGGATCGGGGACAATGAAACCAAGGCTATCCCGGCTCACTTGCCAGCAATCATCAATCACGATATATTCATATCCAGCATCTTTCATACCGGTAGCTACCATAGCATCCGCTGTTTCCCGGATTAATTTTTCACTTACATCGCATGCAAACTTGTTCCAACTATTCCAGCCCATAGGAGGCGTCATGGCCAGTCCTTCAAATTTCTGCGCTTGCAATGGCAGTAAAATGCCAACTAAGGCAATAACTAATAATATTTTCTTTGTGTTTTTCATCTTGCTTTTATTTTTCTGTTTGGAAATTAACAAATTCTGAATTAATCAATGCTACAACCGCAGCATTTAACTCACAGTTGTAGTATTTAGATTATTATGAAAGCTTGCTATTCATTCCAACCAATAAAGAACCATTACTTTCAAAGGCCTTATTTTTTGCTACTAATTCTTTAATTGCTTCCACCGATTTAAATGAACGATAACCATCGGCGGGAGTATTAAAGCAATAATCCAACAGTTGATCGATAGTAGAAGTAGCAACATGCATGCGGGTATCGGAAGATGCGTAGTAAATAAAAACCTTACCATCTTCATCAGCAATCCATCCGTTGCTGAAAAGCACATTCGACACATCGCCTATGCGTTCGTCGGCTTGCGGGGCCATAAAGAATCCGGCAGGTTCTGCTATCAGTTTAGTTGGATCTTGCAAGTCGGTCACATAAAGATACAACACATAACGTAATCCTGCAGCACAATTACGAACACCATGGGCTAAATGCAACCAACCTTTGTCGGTTTTGATAGGATGTGGTCCTTCACCGTTTTTCAATTCTTTAATAGTATGGTAGTAACGGTGATTGATGATCTGCTCATCTTTCACTTCGGCATTGGTCATATCATCCACCAATCCCCAACCAATCCCACCACCGCTTCCGGTATCGATAAATCCATCCTGCGGGCGGGTATAAAGCGCATATTTACCATTTACAAACTCAGGGTGAAGCACCACGTTGCGTTGCTGACTTTTTGTTTTCAAATCGGGCAGACGCTCCCAGATCAATAAATCTTTGGTCCGCACAATTCCGGCAGCAGCAACAGCAGCAGATAAATCACCTGCGGGTGCAGCCGGATCTTTACGCTCGCTACAGAAAATGCCGTAAATCCAGCCATCTTCGTGTGCTGTCAAGCGCATATCGTACACATTGGTATCCGGATCTTCAGTTTCGGGCAAAGTTACAGGCTCATCCCAAAAACGAAAATTATCGATCCCGTTTGGACTTTCAGCAATTGCAAAAAATGACTTACGATCATTCCCTTCTACCCGTACCACCAAAATGTATTTCCCTTTCCATTTCATGGCTCCTGAATTAAGCGTTGCATTAACACCAATACGCTCCATCAAAAACGGATTTGTTTCGGGGTTAAAATCGTAACGCCACGAAAGCGGTGCATGTTCTGCTGTCAGAATTGGGTTTGTATATCGATCATAGATACCATTTCCAATGGGCAATTTTTCGTTTTTCTTACTCAACAATTCTTCTTGATACTCTCTGAGTTGGTTCAGAGCCTTAATAAATTTTGTCATGTTCCTTCTTATATTTATTTTTTAATTATTTCTGTTGTCGACCGTAATGCCACTGCATTTGAATTCAATTTTAACGTGGCTGACTTCAGCCCAGCAGAAGTAGCAGTTAGCGTTATCTCACCAGCTTGTTTTGTTGTTTTTACAATAATCTGAGCCAGACCATTGAAAGTCTCCCGCTTCCATTGCGGAGCGGGATTCGAAGCTGTTGCCACAAATTGCTCGGGGGCATGCGAGGCCGGATCACCATTGCCTACGCCTATTATCTTGCCCGGACCGTTTATGGTGAATGCAATCTCTTTGTTAGCTGTAGGCACCAGCCTGTTTTTCAAATCATTCAATTGTACTGTGATTACCACCACATCCTCACCATCGGCATTATATTGTTTCCGATCAGCTGAGAGTACCACTTTTTCAGACTCACCAGTCGTTTCAATTTGTTCTGAAACGGTTGGTTTTCCGTTTACAAATCCTTTCGCAACGAGCGTTCCCGGATTATACGTTACATCCCATTCCAGATGTCCGTTTTTCTCCATCGTTTTCTTGCCCAGCGATTTTTTGTTCAGTACCAATTCTACCTCTTCAGCATTGCTGTAAATGGTTACCTTTATATTTTTCCCTTCGCTGCCTTTCCAGTTCCAATGCGGCATGATGTGCATCACAGGCTCTTTTCCCCACCACGATTTCAGGTAATAAAAAATATCTTTGGGGAAACCACACAGGTCAACAATACCAAACTCAGAATTTACCGCCGGCCATACCAATGGATTTGCTTCTCCACGGTAGTCAAAACCTGTCCAGAAAAACAGACCAGATAAAAATGGTCGGGCTGAGTAGAATTTCCAACCGGACTCCGTGCCCACATTCTCCGGCATACGATTGCTAGCAGCCATACGGCCATTTGCCTTATCATCCACATATACACCACGTGTTCCTATCGTGTTACTTTCCTCGGTACCAATGCCACTTTGCCATGGAAAATTTTTATGATGTTCGTCAATATTTCCCTGAACAATATAATTGTAGCCCATTACTTGGGTTGTTTTTCCGCTTCCATTTTCCCAACCACCCGAAATGGCAACGGTAAATGCTCTCGACGAATCGATTTTCTGAGCAAATTCCTGCATGGTTTTAGTGATGCGTGCACCTTTTTCGTTGCTTTCGATGGCCCATTCTTCGTTTCCTACCGACCAAAGAACCACCGAAGGATGATTACGATCGCGCACCATAAAGCGTTCCATCAAATCAAAATGTTCTTGATTGATACCCATGAGCCGATTTTCATCAAGGACAAGCATTCCCAGACGATCGCAAGCATCGAGCAATTCTGGCGTTGCAGGGTTATGTGAAGTCCGAATGGCATTACTACCCATTTCCTTCAGTTTCTTCACCCGGAATTCCTGCAAAGCATCGGGGATAGCGGTTCCAACACCTGCATGATCCTGATGATTATTCGTGCCGACAATCTTTACATTTTTTCCATTCAGAAAGAATCCCAGATTCGGATCGAAACGCACGGTGCGAATGCCGACATTAGTGGTATAACTGTCCACAATCTTACCCTCTGCAATAATATTGGTTTTCAGTTTGTATAAATACGGATTTTCGAGCGACCAGAGCGTTGGCTTCTCTACCTTTATTTTTTGGAAATATGTATTGTCCACATTTCCATTCAAACTTATATTTTCGAGTTTTTTAGATAGAACTTGTTGATTGTTGGCATCCAACAAACATTGTTCGATGGTGAATACAGACGACTTATCGTGTTGATTCTGCACTTTGGTGCGCACTGTCAGTTCTGCGTTATTGCCGTTCAATTCCGTTGTTACAAATGTGCCAAACTGGGGCACATGCAAACGGTCGGTTTTATTCAGCCACACATGGCGGTAAATTCCGGCTCCCTCGTAGTACCAGCCCTCTTCAATACTCGCATCCACCCGAACGGCAACCGTGTTTTCACCACCATAATTCAGATAGTCGGTAATGTCGTACACCGAAGTAGCATAGCCGCTTGGTTCGTTGCCCACATAGAAACCATTCACCCAAACCGTTGCATTGCGATGCACACCATCGAACTGGATGTTTATCTTACGTCCAAGATCAGATGCAGGCACTGCGAATTTCTTACGATACCAGCCCACTGATGTTTCGGGGTATTTGTAACCAATGGTTTTATATCCGTGACTGTGACTTGCATCTCCCGAGAAAGGAAGCTCTACCGCCCAGTCGTGCGGAAGATCCACTTCGCGCCAGGTGCTGTCTTTGAATTGTGCCGCAGCAGCTCCATCACCGTATCCTGTTTTGGAAAAGTAAGTGAAATAGCTGGTACCTGTGGTAAAATCTTTAGTATAATCGGTGGCATGACCCAGCGCAAAACGCCAACCGAAGTCCATCAACAGGCGTTCCCGCCCTTGCGTCGAGTAGCTCGTTTTTTCGTTTTGCGAAAAAATAGTCATCACTCCAAGAAGTAGAATTAGCACTAAAGAGATTTTCTTTTTTATCATTTCTATCGATATTTATTCGTTGCAAGCCATTATTTTTAATTCCAAAACATGATTTTTCTGGTTCCAAAGCACCTTTTCCTGCTTCTATAGCAGGTTTATCTACTTCCGAACTACACTTTTCTGAAATTTTACCGGTGCATACATGGGTGGCATAGTGTTACTCATCACTATCCTATTGTTTTCGGTGAATTTTTTAAAATCATCTGCCGACGCGTGTCCGGGATAGGGTGCATAAAAGTGTGTCTCCTTATTAAATGCGTTTCTCCAAAGTAAGACATAGCTTATGTTGAAAGGCTCAACAATTGGCAAGAGAATGTTTGTAAAATAATCGGCCACCGGGATAGATTCCATACCTGTTTCTGCCAAAACGGGAATTTTATTATTAAGCTTTGCGTAATCCGTCACTACCTGCAAGCCTGCTGTAACTTCCTTTTTATATTTTTCGACAGATGATTTATCAGACCCGCAATAGTTATCGAAACCGACCACATCCACCCAGTCGTTACCCGGATAGCGGCTTAGAAATTCGGTTTCGGTAGTTATGCCTGCTGGCGAAAAAGCATATAATATGTTATGAACACCTTTCACGTCGCGTAAATAGCTTACCGTCATCCGATATAGTTGATTGTATTCGTCGGGGGTACATTGTTTGGCTCCCCACCAGAACCAACTACCGGTATGCTCGTGGTACATGCGGAAAATAACAGGGAACGTTTCGCCTTTCGAATCCTTCAAATCATTAAAGAAAACAGCCAACCGATCCAACCATGTCAGGAATTTGGCGTGATTGCTGCCACCGGGCAACACACTGCTCACCACTGTATTTTGACCACAATCCCAGGCTGTTTTTCCGGTTACGATATTGTCACCGTGCCAGCTGATGGTATTGATGCCACCACGGTCGTACACTTCGCGCATCATGCGTTTCATGTCAGTAAAATAAATTGAATCTAGATTATAAGCTGCACCGATTTCCAAATGACCTAACTCCCAACCCACCATGGCCGGATAATTACCGGTAACGGCTTTCACATCAGATCCACCTGCTTTGCCATACCAACCGTGTCCGTAAGCTGCATCATCCTGATGGCACAACATAATGCCTTTGCCCAAATTATTGAACATGTTATGAAACAGTGCCTGTGTTTTTGGCGTAGCGTTCATATCCACCATAGTCGGGATATTTTGCATTTTCATTACATACTTTTTTACCAACTTCACGGTAGCATCGGTATTGAAAACAGCATTCAGACCTTGCTCCTCTTGTGCCGGATCGCCCAAATAATCGTCGCCTCTTGCCCAATACACATGCTTTGGATTAGGACGGCCAAAACCGCCCCATGCCCAGAAATTACATCCGGCCAGCACATCATTGCTTTTCGAAGCCTTTACAATGGTTTCGAAAACGGACGAATAATAAGCATCGCGCAAAGTTGTTGAGTCTTGCAAATTATATTGATGATGATCGCGCGGGAAACCAAACTCTTCCAACACAATGGGTTTTGACAGTTTACGGGCAACGGCCATATGATTGGCCATATATTCCTGTGTTTTATTAATACTATTTTGCAAAGTGCCCGACATATCTTTCACATCCAGCCAACTCCAGTTCTTAGGCCAAATGTGCATGGTCAGATAGTCGACATTCTTATCGGTATGAATCTGCTCAAACAACTTCATATCCATCTCACAACCCCACTGTCCTTCGGAACCGATGGAAACCATGTGATTTTGATCCAACGACTTAATGTAAGCAGAAATATCTTTCAACCAGGCCGCAAAAAGTGGTTTATTGGCATCCGAAAAGGCGCGTGGCTCATTTCCAATTTGCCAGGAAAAAATAGCAGGATCCTGCGTATATTTTTTCTTCGTGTAACGGTTGGTGCGAGAAATAACGTACTTGATATGATTCTTCAACATCTGACGACATTCACTGCAACCAGCATATTGTTTCACAAAATCCATATATGCCGGCCAACCATCAACCGATGGCACCGGATTCTTGCCTTTGCCTGCCCAATTAAGGTACTGGCTATATCCGCCCGACCATTCCCATGAGTTGGTAAAAAACAATACTGCTTTCATATCGCGTTTGCCTAATTCCGACAATAAGAAATCCAATCCATCAAAAATGGTATCGTTGTAAATACCCGCTTTTATCTGCAAAGTTGGTTCTACTTTCGATGGTATACCATTGCTTCCATCAGAACCAATAAGTACGCGCAAGTTCACTAACCCGTTTTCTTTCATAAAATCCAGCTCTTTGATCAAACGTGCCCTATCACCACCCTGGCCTTTTGAGCCCAGAATAGCACCAAACCAAAAGTTGGTACCCACAAAATAATAGGGCTTTTCGTTTACCACAAAGTGATTGCTTTCCACTTTTGCAAAACCTTGTACAGCCTTAGCAGAGCTATTTATAGATATTAATAAAATAAAAAGAACCCCTAACCCCTGAAGGGGAATTAGATTAGTTCTGTTCTTTATATATTCTTTAATTTTCATTTTTACAGTTATATCATTATAAATATCATAAGTAATATCGTCCCCTTCAGGGGTTAGGGGTCATTTTTTCACTCCCCTTTAGAGTCTATCCGTCGACTGACGGAGGTTGAGGGTCGTCTTTTACGGTCTATATTCTACTTTATCCGTTCTGAACGGAACTAATGGTAAGCCATTGACATCAAATAAATCGGGCATAGCATCGTTGGTAAAGCAGTAACGAACCGCAACGGGAGCTTTTACCTCTTTAGAGCTTACGGTTATAGAACCGTCCTTTTCGATCTTAGCTACAGCCGCATAAAATTGCAGATCAGTTCCTGCCAATTGAAAATTAGCAGGAGTTTTGGTTTTGCACATCAATTTTCCGCTAGTTGTAAACCGAATATTGATTTTATCTTTTTTTATGCTGAAATCTTTATAACGAGGAGAATACGGATTTACATCCTGAAAGCCATATTGCTCTTTCAGTGCCAGGTTCACCAGACGCATGCCTACCTCTTTTTTAATTCTGGGGTGAATGTCTTTGATATTATCTACTAAATCGCCTACTGTTATCATTCCCGTTTTAGGCAAACGAAGTACTGCCTCCTGCTGCTCGCGCAGGTAGGCCGCACTGTTTTTCCAGTAGCCATTCCATGGAGCAATTTGTACAAAATAGAATGGAAAGTCGTTATTGAATGCTTTGCGCCAACCTGTTATTAATCCTTCAAATAGTTTTCCGTAGTTCTGCGGTTCGCCGGTATTGCCTTCTCCCTGATACCATATAGCTCCTGCAATTTTATAATTAACCAGCGGCTGCAACATTGAATTGTAGATGACCGATGGTGAGACCGGAGCCCAGTTGACAGCTTTGGTATCCTCGGCCAATGTTTTTAGTTCCGTATTTTTAGCAAAAACTTCGTTTGGAGTCCACGACTGTACATTGGTTCCACCCCAATACGACGCGATGAGTCCCACGGGAGCTTTCGTTTTTTCATTGATTGTTTTGCCAAAGAAATAGCCGGCAACGCTCATAGAAGGCGTTGTTTCGGGCGAACTGATTTTCCATTCGCCATCCGAGTTCTCTTTAGGATAAATGCTGTAGGTATGCGAAAGTTGGAAGAAGCGCAATTGGCTATTAGCCGATTTGGCTACGGCATCACCCACATCGATTGGCTTTGATTCCCAGTTAAAAGCATACTCCATGTTCGACTGACCGGAACACAACCACACTTCGCCAATAAGAATATCTTCAATAACCACTTTTTGTGAACTGCTGATAAATGTAATAGTATAAGGGCCCCCTGCTTTCGGGGTTTTTACGATAGCATCCCACGTCCAGTCTTTGCGGGGTTCCGCTTTCACGGTATCTGTTGGATTCCAACTGCAACATATTTTTACGGTGCTGCCACTTTGAGCCCAGCCCCACAATTTTACATTGGTCGATTGCTGAAATACAGCGTGATTACTGATTATAGCCGGCAAGCGAAAAGCCCATTGCGCCGATGCATGTAGAGCAAGGCACAAAAATAGTGATACAAGTAGTTTTTTCATTGTATTAGATGTAAATAATAAATCAATTTAGTGTCATTAAAAAGGTCTCACACTCTATTCAAAACCGGTAATTCCAGACACACAAAAATAAAACAATCGTTCTACGTAAAACCATATTTATTTAGCCATAGATAATACTATTTCGACTCTTAGATCATTATTTCTACACAAACAAATATGAACATCTTCTATTAAAATACCAATTACAAATCAGATACTGATTTACTCATTTTATTTTGAAGGATGCATATAGTAAAAAATCGACTTTTAAAGAACAGGGTATAACAGTAGTATTTATCAGATCAAGATTAGTTTAAAGGGAAACACTTCATTCGATATTTTAATCAGACAAATATAAACCCCTTGCTGAATCCGGTTATTTCTTACCCAGATATGAGCATAAGTCCCCGGAGACTGCTTACCCCGAACAATCGCTTCTACTTTTTGTCCGGATAAAGTGTATAGACTAATTTCAACATCTTCGGTTTCGCTTAGGACATAATTTATGATTGTTTCGTTATGAATGACACTGGGAAATACACTAACCGGAGATGTGTGTGAATAAACCTGTTTCACGGCGGTATAAGACAAAGTTTCGTAAATTTTTGCCGTATCCTGATTGGTCAACTGGATATTATCAAACCAAAAAGCTTTACCAACTAACGAACCCTGCTCTGCCACAAGGTCGAAACGATCAATGGCTTTCCAATCGAACAGTTCGCTGGCATTGTACCATGTATTATCCCACGAACCTCCTTCGGAAAAGAGGGAGAGAGGGAGATACACTTTGTACCATTTTCCGTCCCATGGAGCAGTCGTTTCATCCATAGTGAAGTTCATGCGCCAGGGATGATCTGTTGCAACGGTAGTTTTGGTATCGGTGAAGCGCAAATCGAATTTTGCACCGGGCGAATTGCCCCTCACCAAAAAGCTGAGTGCATAATTTTGTGATTTCAATGTGGATAAGTCCTTATCCGGAGAAAAATTGAAGCCCACCGTTCCGTACTGCGCCGCACCGCTCCATGCCAAACAGTATTTACCGTTATTGGGCTTGTCCTTTGAATAAAAGTTGATAGTTGCTCCGCCGGCATTGCTCGATTCTTGTAGTTTTTCAGCTATATAATCCGTATAAATAGGAAAACCCACGGAATCGGCTTTGAGTGTATAGGTTAGTTGCACCGGAGCAGTCAACCCAAGCGCTGTCACCAACGGGATATTTAAATCATAATCAAACAACTCTGCTGAACCCTTGGCAAACAATCCAAAACCACCCTGATAATCCCATGTTGTCCACGGAATTCCTTTTGCTTCGAGGTATTTCCGCACTTCATTATACCAATAGGTTCTGTCTGCATTCGGGCTATTGGGAATATAAACACCAAATTCGCCACAATAGACTTTCACGTTTCTACTTGTTTTAAATGCTGCCGCAATATCAATAAGCGATTTTACCTTAGACAAAGTACCGTCTGTCGAATAACTAGTTAAGGAACTTTCCACCCAGGTTCCCACAAGACTACTAGGAGTAGCAGGCATAGTTGAAGTATTGTATGGAAATGGCACATTAGCCAAAGTCGCCATCGATGGCGTAACCCATGTTGCACCCTGGTGTGTGAAAACAAAAGGGTCGTAGAAATGAAAAGTGTAAATTAGATTTGCATCGGTATAAACCGGCAATGAAGCCAATTCTGTATAGCTATTAAAACCTGCACCACCCACAACGATAGTATGTTTTGTATCAATATCCCGAATAGCAGTTATAGCAGTTTGTTGCATCTTTCCCCATGTCGTCGTTGTCAACGTCCCGTTTGGTTCGTTCAGTATTTCGTATAGAATATAGGTGGATCGGTCCTTATAATGTTCGGCCATTTGCACCCACACTTTGCTGAGTACCGTTTCCAAATTAGCATTTTTACTTGCCAAGTCATCCGAAGTGTGATTGTCGAGAATCAAGTACATTTGTAATTCCTCTGCCCAGTTGACAGCCTGATCTAAAAAATCAAAAAACAAAGGGTCAACTGTGTAGTCAGGACTTCCATTGGTCATATAAAACAGATTGATGGGCAAACGTACTACGTCGCAACCCAGGCTTTTTATGTTCTGAAAGTCTTTCTTTGTGTATTTTGTAAACTGAATTTGATTGACACTTGATGTCTGAAACCAACCCGTGAGATTTACACCACGATTAAAAGTCACTTGTGCTTGAAGCTTAAGAATTAGAAAACAGAAGAAGAGGATGATAACCCCTAGCCTCTGAAACGGAATCAAGTCAGTTTCACCTTGGATTTTTTCCTGAGTTTTCATATTTATTTGATAATCAGAATTAGTTTTCTTCCTCTTTTTAGGAGCCTGAAGTAATGTTTCTTTGTCCCCTTCAGAGTTTATCCGTCAACTGACGGAAGTTAGGAGTCACTTCAAACTTGGCATCTTATCCCTCGTAATTACATAATCGTAGTTGAAAAATTTCTTCCACCACGTTGCTCCATTATGCGAATCAGACTCTGTATAATCGCCATTCCAAGGCATAAACCACGACCAGGTGTCACCATATTCTTTCATGAGAGACGGATCGGGTACAGATCCACACTCGCTCAGCGTGATGAGTTTCTTTCCTCCAAAAAGTGTCTTAATTTTATTGAATGAAAGATATTGAGAACCGTGTTGGTTAGCCCCGGGATAAATATCCATGCCAATTACATCTACATAAGCATCACCCGGATACCAGTTGGCGGCAGCATCATCGGCTTGCGAAGTCCATACCCAAATCAGATTATTCAATCCATGCACATTAACCAATCGGTCAAATAATAATTTCCATAAAGCCTTGTATGGTTCAGCACCTTTAGCTCCCCACCAAAACCATCCGCCTTCCGCTTCATGCAGTGGCCGCCACACAACAGGAATATTGGCATCCTTAAACTGCTGTAAGTACCCAGCAATAACATCAATATCAACAATCATGGCTTTGTATTCAGCCGAGTTAGTATCGGCCACTTTGCTGATATCAAAAGTAGTTCCGGTATCGGGTGAAGTGGCTGCAGAAGGCACATAAAAACTTCCGGATTTTGTCAATGGGTCACGCCAGTGCCAGGTCATAGCTATAATTCCATTATTATTCCACCAGTCTTGTCCCAAGGTAAAAGGTGCCGAATATTTTATCCAACTTTGGTTTGGATTGGTATGGTCAATAAAATCAAAGCAAGTCAAAGCCGGCCATTTCCCGGTATTATTGTACACCCATGTTGCTTCATTAATGTTGGTACTATAGGCTGCCATTGTTCCGGAAATAATATTCGTTCCAAAATTTGATTTCAGAAAATTGTACAAATTCATCGCCTGAGCCGAAGGAGCTGGAGTAACCAGCGAAGCTGCAATATTAAATGGATCAAGGGTAGCACCAGAGTAACTCACAGTCAGATTGTCCAACTGTATATAGCCCCAATTTTTCACCAAGGCGATAGTATGGCTGCCGGCTGTAAGTTTCAGTTTGCCTACATTCAAATTGGTCCATGTAGTAGCCACATTAAATGTCAAAGCCGACATCTTGGTTCCATCTACATAGAAATCATTTTGTTTGCTCGCCGCAGAATAATATCTTAAATTCACATCGTAATAGCCGGTTTGGTCAGTTTGTATGGTAAAGCTTACATTGCCCGAATTAGTATTTACGTAACCTGTTCCGGTATATCCGGCAACGGTCGAAGCTATTGCTGCATCTCCACTAAGAGTTGCTTTCTCGGCTTCGTAAGTTCCGGTAGCAATACTACTGCCCGCAGTTGTAAACGTAATAGAGGCTGCAGCCGCATAATTCCCAGATGGGTCGCTCACTGCATTGGCGGGAATGTTTAATGTATAAGTTATGCCGGCCTGTAAAGGCGCGCTGATAGTGAGCGTTTTATCGCTCACTGTCGCAATAACAGTCATACCGTTCAAAAGAATTGGAGCAGAAGGCGACAATCTGATTTTGTCGTTATAATCAAAGGAAATAACTGCTTTTGGATCAACAGCCGTTGCCCCATCGACAGGATTGCTTGACATAAGTAAAGGAGGAACATTATCAGTGCTTTCGTTCGATTTACAAGCACTAAAAAAAACTGTGAATAATATAAGAAGAAGCGTAATCAATTTAGTAATTTTAAGCATAAACTTGCTGGTTGATCTAATCAATTATTACTCAAAATAGCAAAATAAAATAGCCTGCAACGATTTGCCTAGACAAACTGTTGCAGGCTAAAAAACACAACCTAAAAAGTTATCTTAATCCAACATGATCAAAGTAAACAGTACCTAACCAATCAGTATTTCCAAGCATAAAACTGGTTATTGTGGCTGGATTACCACTAATTGAACTTAGAGGAACTTTAAATTCTACCCATTCACCTTCTTTGATTGTAGCCATAAAAGCTGGATCATTCCAATTAAATTTTGCTTGAATTTGTTTCCCATTAGTACCTGGACCACCGTAGACAGAGAAAGCAAGTTCGGTATATCCTGCTGTGTTTACAGTACTATTTTGAAATGCGACTCCACTCCAATTACCAGTATATGTTGCCTTCATTGAATAATTTCCATCGCGCACAAAACCCGTATTTGAATAATCAGCTGTTCTTCCCCAACCCCAATCTGACCAACCATTCAATACTGCATCTTCATAAAACGCGTAAGCCAATGGAGCCAAATCAGGAACATCACCTACTAGTTGAACTTTAGCCGTAGAGATTACAGGCACATTTGAATATGCCACTAAAGTAAGCACGCCCTTTGCTGTTGTTTGAGGCACAGTAACTACAAGTTGAGTTGGAGATACACTAACAAATGTTTTAACCGTGTCAGTAAGTCCTGTCAAACCTGTGCCTTTAAATATTATACCTTTTGTAAGATCTAGATTTGTACCGATAATCGTCAAGCTTCCTCCACGATCAACAGGTATTGGACCAAAGCTGGTTATCCCTGGCAAAACCACAGTCAAATCTTTATCTGGAGAAATTGACAACGGTTTTACTCCGCGAGTATTAAATGTAAGCGGTCCAGACTGTGCATTCTTTGGTACTTTAACCACTATTTGAGTTAATGATTTACTGACAAAATTACTGTCACGAACAACTAAGCCTTTTGCAAACCAAACTTCGCTAATCCAGTTAGCATGTTGAGCAATGATAGTCATATTATCACCTGGACGAACACTTGCCGGTACAGATGTGATAACTACAGGAACTAAAAGATCAAACTGAGTTTTAGATACAATTGTATCATGGGCAGCATAAAGAGTCACAAAACCTTTTGTTGTATAACTTGGTACTACCAGTTTAATTAAGGTCGAAGTTTGACTCAGAAAAGCTGATTGAATAACACTATCACCAACAAATTTTACTTTCAAAACTTGATCCAAATTATGTCCGATAAAACTAATCGTATCTCCAAGTTGAGAACCGGCTGGACCAAAGCTAAGTAATTCAATTTTCGATTTAGATGCCGGCTCGTCGCTTTTACACGATATTCCCAATCCAATTGACATAACAATGCATACCAATAAAAGTAGCTGTATATTAAATATAGTTTTTTTCATATTTATTTAAAATTAAATGTATAAAGAAATCTCTCAATAACTGACTATTGACTCTTTATGGCTTAATGGTCTTTGGTACGACTCTGAAATTATCGAACGACATATCACAATCAAGCGCAGTAGCTCCTTGGAATACAAATCTTGTCCAATAACCATCATGATTCACTACCAAAGGTACAGTATAAGCTTTCACTACATCTTCATAGGGTATTACTACTGTTTGCCATACACCTTTTGTATCATAAGGAGGCGCCCAGTTATAATTGCCGTGATCTCCGTCAGCAGTTCCTACGTTGATAAGGAATCCACTTCCATTATAAGGTTTCGTAGTACAAACCTCAAATTTCAGATTATAAAGAGATGGCTTTAAAATGGCTTCATCAGGTATATTTTTAGATTGATTATTCGTTGTGGAAGCAGGCCCCCCAGCAATTTCTTGCCATCCCCAAGCTCCAAGCTGCTGCTTAATTCGAATATAATTTCCATTAATTGCAGGAGGATCAGCAGGTCCTGGATTTGTAACAACAAAAGAAGCATTCCACCAACCAGCATATGGGTCACTGCTTATAATTATATTTCGATTATCTCTAAACCAGAAGTCAGATTTCACAAATCCAAAGTTTGTAGTAATCGTAATTTGTCCAGGTATAGCTCCTGCTGGCACCGTCACATTAAGAACCTGGTTTGTAGCATCTACAGACACATTTGTACCTAGCTTACCATCAGGAAAAGTTACAGTAAGAGGCAGATAAAAATAATTACCGCGTATCGTAGCTACTTTACCATCCAGAACATACTCACAATCCATACTCGAAACCACAGGTTTGTTTATAGACACCTGAAAATCATGCAATAGAGAATCTCCATTCGCAAAATAGATTTTCAATTTATTATTTATAGACAATGGAATATGACTAGGAACACTCACCAAAATAGAAGTTTTAGTTATATACGTAGGAGTTAAAGATGCTTGTTGATCATTAAACCAAATTTGTCTGGTATTTTGTAGGTTATCCCCAATGATAGCTATAAGTTGACCCTGACCTGCTGCTGTCAAAAGCGAATCAGATGCAGTGGGTTTTGTTACTCTCACATAAGAAATCTGCGGTATGCTGATGGCTTCTTCAGTATTGCAAGAAGCAAACAATCCCAGCATTGCAATTGCAACAAAAAGAAGAGGAATTAATTTATATATTTTTTTCATGATGTATTTTTTTACATTAATGTTTACTTACTGTAATAATCGACAGCTGGTTTTTGCAAATTAGGCGCACCTGCTAATTCTGTTGTAGGAATTGGGAGATAAAAATTGCCAGTAGTAGCAGTAATTGTTCTATAGTCACCATTAGCCGGAGTATACCACGCAGTCTTAACAAATATCCATTGCGTAGGATTCGGGAACACGTCAGGATGAGCTGCAAACAAACCCCTGTCTTGAGAATTTAATATTGACAAAGCTTTAGTCGGGTTATAATAATACAAGTTACTCAAATCATACATGCACATGCTTTCCATGGCAAACTCAACAGTCCTCTCATTGAAAATCATATCAAACGTCAACGGATCAGTTACAGCCCCCAAACCAGCTCTAGTGTGGACAGCATTAAAGTACGACATAGCAGTTCCATCAGTTGTTTGAGTTTTATTTCCAAGTTCAGCTTCTGCATAAATCAAGTACATTTCAGCTAGACGCAACATGTAAGTGTTATTTGGGTAATGTTGACTCGAAGCTTCTCCTCCCATATCGGCAGCTTTCCCACAGATATATTTCTTAATAGCTACTGTAGTATTATCAGCCGTATTATTTGGATATATTAGTCGTTGGATACTATCTTTTCCACTTGTAGTTTTAACGCTTTGCGATATTTCAGAATAATATGCACCAGGCAACATAAATGTGGCTTTAAGCCTTTGGTCCAATGTTCTTCCTTTAAGAGAGTCGCCCGTAACACCATATGCATTAATTCCTTCATATTTCTGCAATATCCACCATGTGGCACCAATGCTTCCGCCCCAGCCATCACCATTGGCAATATCTGAACTATATGCAAGATAGGCAGGAGTTGAATTACTCACACCCCATATTGTGGAATAAACCCATTGTAATTCAAATAAAGATTCATTATTATTATCATACGGATATTTAAATAAACTTGCATAATCAGTCAACAGACTTTTACCGCTCATAGTTATAACCCGATTCGAATAGTACTTAGCGCTATCTAAAAATTGTTGATTTCTGACACCACCCACAGATTCAACTCCTGCACGAGTCAAATAAAATCTGGCAAGCATACCTTCTGCAGACCATTTATTAATTCTTCCTTTTTCATATGCCTTTTCAGGTAAGTCATTTGCTATAGAACGCATCTCATATGTCAAAAATTTCCAGATACTACTAATCGTATTTTTAGAGATAGTCGTATCGTTCAGTAATTTCTGATTATTCTCAATAATTGGAACTTCTCCCCAAAGCATCACCAAATCTCGATAAGCACAAGCTCTCATAAATCTGGCTTCTGCAATAGCCTCTTTTTTGATAGTTTCAGTAACAGCAGCACCTGCGTACTTGTTTACGTTTTGAATTGCCATGTTCGATTGTCCTATCACCGTAAAAAATGAATTCCAACCGGCGATCATATCCGGATCATATCCGGTCAAATTAAACCTGACATATCCTTGTTGCCCCCATGGGTTGTACGCGATTCCACCCCTGAAATCACCAATTTCATACGATGCTTTGTCGTTATAGTCAAACCATACCCTGTTATATAACAATGACGTTGCTGCCATTACTTGCGCATCAGTTTTATAAAAATTCCCATCTGTTATGGCATCCTCAGGGGCTCTGGTCAAAAAATCCTGAGAACAGCCTGTCAGAATTAGCATTGAAATAAATATTGCTATCCAATTATATTTAAAGTTCTTCATGTCTTTTGAAATTATTAAAAGTTTACAGTAATATTAAATGTATAAATCGGAGTCAGCGGATAACGTCCATTATCTATTCCTATAGCCTGGTTAGCAGAAGAAGCATTATTACCTACATATGATCCAATTTCTGGATCGTAACCTGTGTAGTGCGTTAGAGTAAATATATTCTGTGCACTTGCTACAAGCCTTACAGACTTAATGAAACTTTGTTTGGAAATAAATGAAGCAGGCAAGTTATACCCTAAAGAGATATTTTTCAACTTGATATACGATCCATCTTCCACCCATCGATTGGTAAATCTAGTCCAATTACCGTTATTACTATATGTAATCCTGGGCAGATTTGTTCCTGAATTGGAGATAGACACATTACCATTAGCATCAGTAACTAATCTTGCATAATTTTCAGCACTAGTCAAAAGATTTCGACCAATATTTATTTGTTGAGGATTGGAATCTACCATTTTCATATAATTGTAAATATCATTGCCATACGAATATGTCAACAGAATACTCAAATCAAATCCTTTATAGGTAAATGTATTTGTAAATCCTCCAAAAAACAATGGCCATGGATTACCTATAGTTGTTAAGTCATGTACATCAATGATGCCATCTGCCACTCCATTCGGACCACTAATATCCTTATACTTAACATCCCCAACCCAAACATTATTTACATCGGTTGGTAGTCTTTTTCCATTATTATCGACAGGCACTGCACTATTATTTATTTCATCTACCGACTTAAAAATTCCATCTGTCTTATATCCAAGGAATAACCAAGGAGCCTGCCCTACAGTTGAACGTTGAGTCCAGTTACCCATCCACCAAGAAGTACGATCTATTGATTTAACACCTGAATTGAAGGTTAGAATCTTAGTCTTAAATCCGGATATATTAAAATTTGATTCCCATTTAAAATCTTTCGTATTAATATTGGTGGAAATTAATGTAAAAGCCCAGCCATTATTTTGCAACGAACCTAAGTTTACTGTAGGAGCTCCTAAACCACCATTCCCTTGTGTACCCATATAAGCTGGTAGTGCAGCTGACATGAGCAGGTTATCAGTGACTTTGTGGTAATAATCTGCCTCGATTTGAATTCTATTATTGAAGAAGCTTGCATTCAACCCAACATTATTAGTTTTAGTCGATTCCCACTGCAACAACGGGTTTGAATACTGACTAGGCAAGAAACCAGTTCCCCACTGTGATGGAGCAGGACTCATAGACGAATAAATTCCACCACCATTACCCTGATTACCAGTAGTTCCTGTTTCAACTCTTAGCTTCAGTTCGTTCATGAAAGATATATTATACCACGATTCTTTCGAGAGTCTCCAAGCCCCTGATATGGCAGGGAATGTTCCCCATCTTTTATCCGATCCAAAAGCATATGAACCATCACTACGTACCGAAGCTGAAATAAGATACTTTTCTCCGTAATTATAATTTACTCTCCCTAAGTATGACTCCATAGCCCCTGATCCATGCCCGCTTCCATTAAGGTCAGCTGTCGTTTGATCTCCTGCAGCCACATCGATTATATTATTGGTAATAAATGTATTTATATTGGCTCCATTATTTTTATAAGTCCATTCTGAAGCCTCATGACTACCCATTAAATCAATGTTATGCTTTCCAAAGCTTTTGACATAATGAAGAAGCTCATTTAAATTATAATAGGTGTTCACTCCATTAAAATCAGACATGGTTGCCGTATTATTAATAGCCCAGCCAATTGAGTATGTTGGTCTAAAATAGATTGAATTCTGTGTGTTGAGGTTTGCATTCAACGAAGTAACAAAAGTCAAACCTGGTAAAATATCGATATCCACATGTGTTCCTCCCATAAACTGTCTTCGGGTATTATTGTTTGTTACCAAATTAGCAATAGCAATTGGGTTAACAGGAGCAAATTTATCTTCTGGCTTACTTAAATCTCCACCTCCATAAGTGCCATCTATATTTTTCACAGGAATTTGAGGAGTAAGTTGCAAAGCATTATTTATGACATCTTCAGAACTTGAAGAAAGTTTTTCTACTGTTTGATTAAAACTGGTGTTTAAACCCATTTTGAGCCACTTTCTTGGTTTAGTATCCAAATTTGCACGTATTCCAAACCGATTGAACCCTGACCCAAGAGCAACACCATCTTGAGTCAAATATTCTCCCGATAAATAGTAAGTACTTTTTTCGCTCCCGCCACTTAAGCTCAATTGGTGTTTACTCATGGCAGAAGTTCTAAATAATTCCTTTTGCCAATCGGTTCCGTTACCTAAAATTGAAGGATCCAGAAACTCTTGAGGAGTTGTTCCACCAGCAATGCTATGATATTCATTTACCATTTGTGCATATTGTGGTAAATTCATAACATCCATTCTCTTAGGAGGTTCTTGCAAAGAATAGCTAAAATTATAGGCAATCTGAGCATCACCTGATTTACCTCGTTTAGTAGTTATCAAGACAACACCATTTGTTGCACGAGATCCATAAAGTGCAGTTGCAGAAGGCCCTTGCAAAATTTGAACATCAGAAATGTCAGAAGGGTTAAGTCCAGAAAGTGGATTAGAGGAACTTGTAGAACCATAAGAAACTTGAGAACCTGGAATTTGGACTCCATCAATAACATATAAAGGTTCCGTCGAACCATTGATTGAACTCACACCACGTACTGCAACAGAAATACCACCACCAGGTTGACCAGAATTCTGAGTAATATACACACCTGCAGCTCTACCTTGTAAAGCTTGCTCTAAAGTGGTATTTACTGTTTTTTCCATTTCTTTTGTCGTCACTGACGACTGTGCAGTAGTTAGATCTACCCGTTTTGCTGTACCATAACCAACAGCAACAACTTCTCCCAAAACTCTGGAGTCAGATTGAAGTTTTACATTTATAACTCTGTTCTTTACAGGAATTTCTCTTTTCTCCATACCAATGTATGAGAAAACGATAGTTGCACCTTGAGCTACGTTTAGGGTATATTTACCTTTCACGTCTGTCACCGTCCCTCCAGTTGCTCCCTTTACAAGTACAGTAACTCCAACTAACGGACTACCATCACTTGCATCAGTTACAACCCCCGAAACAGAAATATTCTGCTGTGCGGAAGCCAAACATACTCCCAAAAGGAGTAATACCAATAGAAAATTGATTTTTCTTTTCATGGAATTAAATTTAATATTAAAATGGTTAACTTCTGTTTGAAATAATAAATTATATCATGACAAAAATAGTAGAATAAGAACAAGAAATATCATATTATTTTAGCATAACATGATATTTATTCTACCAATATTTACACTTAAATCATCTTCTTAGCATTACAGTTGTATTAAACTCATGCTTTTCTTCCTTTTAGAAAAGAATATAATTATGTGATTTTATAAATAAAATTTTAGTTTTAGTTTCATCCTTAAACGTCCAACAAGTCAAGATAGAAAATCAGAATAAGCTTTATTTACATAGCTATCAAAAAGGACAAGGCATTTGATACAAAAAAGGCTGGCTCATTTTTTTTGAGACAGCCTCTTTTGTATGTTGCCTTCGCAAGCCAGCAAACCCACAACAAACAGTTAGTTCAAACTATGATAAGTTTATACAAATTAAATATACCATTATGTATTGAAAATTGAATAATGAACATTATTTTATTTCATGGTGAACATCACTTGTTTTCTCTCCTTTATAAGAGCTTTATTTTCAAACTCTCTTACATTGACTTTTACTTTAGAAGTTACAAATTCTGGTACATTGTATGAGGTAAGCGAAGAATCATAAAAACGAGGATCCTGTTGCGGCAGCATGAAAGGCTTAGTCACATTTCCTTTCTCATCAATAGAAGCAAAATAAGGCCTTGTGTATAATCCATCATCGCGGCGGCTGCTAAATACAAACCAGCGCGAATTGCTGCTCCAATCATGAAAGCTCTCAGTCTCGGCACTATTAACTTCTTTAATCGAGCGAAAAGTCCCAGTTTTTAACGTCAACAAATACAAATCGGCTTCACGATGCCAAATTGAGAAATTACCATAATTGGACAGAGTGAACATTAGGAATTTACCATCAAAAGATGGTCGTGGAAATGAAACACTTTTACCAGTTAGAGCAGCAGAAACCAGCGTATCCACTTTATTCCCAAAAGCACCGGTTGCCGGATTAAAATCTATTTTGCACAAACTATATTTAATATTCTTATAGCCTGTTTGAATATCTTGTTTTTTTGACGAACAGAAATATAAGGTTTTACCATCGGGAGAAAAAACCGGGAATGTTTCCAATGCTTCGGTTCTCAAAAATTTTGTGCTGGTCAATTGGTTTGTTCGAACATTATATACCACAACATCAGAAGCCTCATCAAAAACCTCAACACGTTCATTGCGGACTTCATGAAATGCCTGCTTCGTTTTATTCACCGAATAGGCAATGAAGTTACCTGAAGGATGCCAATAAGGATAAACACATGCGGATAAGGTGCTATCCGTTTTTGTATTCAATAGTTCCATTTTACCATCTACCAGCAACATAGTGGCTCCCTGTGCTCCACGTAAATGAAGACTCATCGAATTAGGATTGTTCTTATTAAAAGCATGACAATTTACACAAGTACCAGGTATCAAAGTATTCTCAATAATTGGTTTTTGGTCAAAAGTTGACAAATCTCGCTGATAAATACCCATCTTGCTGTAAACTTCATAGCCCGGAGCAATTAACCGGTAAACTAATCCATAATCAATAGAATAATTACTAACATAAATTGGAAATGATTTGAATTGCTTCCAAACACCATTTGATTTTAAACTCACTACTATATTCAAGTCAGCACCTTTGTTTTGAGACAACAAACTATGCCATTCTTTTTCAGAAAACTGAATAATTTCTTTATCTTGAACATGCATTGAACCCTTAATCTTACCTGTCACCTCAATGTCAATTAAATCAAATTTCTCTGTTTTCACAGTAAAATTCAACGGAGCAATTGTTGACGGAACAGTAACATCAACATAATCAGGATATATCGCGGGTGCAGACTTCACAATTAGTGGTGATTTAACAGTTTCATTACAACCGATAAGTAATGACAGAGAAGACAGTATATAAATTAGGTTTTTAGTCATTGTTGTTATTTTATTATTTTCTAAAATGAAGATAATACCAGTAAGTCTGCGAAAATTCAGACAACGTGCTAGCATCCTCTTTCTGTACTGATGAATAGACTTTTGTGTAATTTAAGAATGTTTGTTTTACAGGATTACTTATTGCCCAAGGGGATTCATTAAGTTGTGATGTTTTATTGGCCCATAGAAAAATTAGTGCTTCCTGATAATGAGCGGGAATTTCTTTATATCTTAAACTTTTACCTAAAGGAAAGTATTGAACGAAATGATTTAAGTCTTTAGTCAGTAAAGTATATGCCATTAAATAATCGAAAGCCATTTTATTGGATCTACAGTGAGTAAAAAGCAGTCCTAGCATTTGATCTTTTTCTAGTTCACTAAAGAGAAAATCTTCGGTAAAACGATACTTCTTTAATGCAGCCCATTCTGGATTTTCATTTGTTTTTTTTTCATTTCCAATGCACAGCAAAGTTTCGTTAGCCCAATTGTTATAAAATAATGTATGTTGCAATAAATGAAGATACTTTGCAGCCACCTGATATTCTCCATTTAGAAAGTTTACTTCGGCAATTCGCTTCATTGCACGACTACTTTTCTTATAATCGGGAATAGCTTCCATTGCTTCAAAATTATAACGCATAGAAGTATTTAAAAACCCCAATTGATAATAAACTTCCCCAGCTATAAATGGTAACGTAAAATCCCTTTGAAAAGTAGGTAATAGACCTTCAGGCCCATTTTGGTAATATCGGAACATACAATCTCCCATTGTTCCACTTTTACTCAGCGCAAGATTTAAACAAGCAACTGACAATGGAGAATTAGGATCTTTATGGTTTGCTATTGAAATTACCTTATTCCAGTCTTGAGTTCGAACACAATAATCATATGCCATTATCTCTTCTTTATTCCAGTCTGCTGTTGAACGGATAAGCCATCCCGAAAGAACAGAAAGAACTATCAATTGAGTAGATACCACAATTATAAATATCGATTTTGTGGTTCCCGAAGGTAAAAACCGGATAATAATCGGTATTGAAATCAGAATAGAACAAACAAGCAACAATAAATAAGGTGAAACTACCGGATAACGATAATAACTTAAACCCCACCATAGTCGGGATAATGGATATTGCAGGTAGTATTTTGCAACTAATGGCGAAGCAATTACAATCAACAGAAAACTAACAATAAGAACTCCCCATTGCATTTTAGATAATTGCTTGAAATATAGGAGCTCTACAATTATACAAAAAATCCCGAAAATCCAAAAAACTCCGCCTACAGTCCAATATAAGCTTGCTAATATAATTAAGAATGCTATGATTCTAGGTAAAGGTTGCTTCAACAGCGTATAGATTTGTACAAAGCCCAAGGTAATAATTACTGCAAGCAATGCTGTAAGCAAAAAATTCTCATCACAAAGCAATGCCCAGAATAAAACAGATGGAATGAATGTTAATGGATAGAAGAGGGGATTTTGCGCTAGTTTATAGGTGAGATAATAAATTTGCTGCTGAAGTGAGACTAGCGAAAATGCAATTATCAGCCCACCCAACCATGGAAAGTAATAAAACTGTGTAAGAAATGTGCCAAGATAATCAGCAAATCCACCAGGGCAACTCGTTAAATTAAAAAAATAATCAGATGTAAAGAGAAACATCTGCAACTGTTCCTGATAATGCAAATGATATTTATACGAAAAAGAGAAAAATGCAAATACTATTAATCCAAATAAATATGGTAATATTCGTTCTATGTATTTTGTAATTTTATTCATGATGAATGCTTGGTAATTTTACAAACTTATTTATTTACCTAAAGCTTGACTTGATATCTAAAACTTTTACAAGATAGACTTACTTTGGCGATGAAAAAATAAAGCAAAAAGCCAATTGAAATTTATAAAATAATGAATTGAGTTATTTACAAATCTCTATATGCCGGATTTATTGACTCTTTTGAGGCAATACATTCCATTTCAACCAACCAGCCTGGCCGACAAATGGGAGCAAGGACAATTATCTGTGGAATAGAAGAAAATTTTTGGGCAAACAACTCCTCTACTAATTGATAATCTGCAATGTCTCGTAGGTAAACAATGATTTGCATTATATCATTAAATGCACAGTTGGCTTCATTCAATAAAGCTTCTACATTCTCCCATATGCGGTAAACTTGTTTTATGATATCTCCTTGATGTACTATGAGACCTTTATTATCAATACTTGCAGTACCACTTATATATACTTTTCTTCTGTCTCCAAAGTCAATGGATACGCCACGTTCAAAAGTCACTCCATATTCATAAGTAGGATTCAAATGATCTTTTGCATAAAGAAAATTAATTTGTCCTTTATCTAAACCCTTTATGGTGTGGGTGTTCATTAGTACCTTTATGTTCGGATCAGCTGTATTGCCCTCAATGCCTGTGCTTGCAATATAATGGGTCTTGTTATTTAGACCATTGAGTTCGAAATTTTCTTTGCGAGCTTCAACCACTCCTTGGTAATTCAAATCAACATCCCGTACAAAAAACCAAGTACGAACACAGTCATTTGCAATTGTACATCCACGATCTTTCAATTGTCTTTCATAACTTTCCAACAATTCTTTCGTTTGAAAATATGAATTTTCATTTGCTCTCTGTTTACAAACACTCGTCGTTAAATATTGGCGATAGCCGTTGTGTTCATAATATACCAAACCATCATCCCCTCTGCCTACATCAGTCTGCAATTGTATCCACAAAGCTAATTTACTGCCATCTAATGGGGGCTGTTGTACACAGCTAACAGAACAACTAAGTAATTCATTCAATGCTCTATTTACAATTTTTTGCTGATTTGAAGCATCACTAAGAAAACAGTGTGCAAAAATAGGTTTAGAATTTTGCAGCACAATATCGGCTAAAAGATTCTTCAATGCTATTTGAAGAAATGTCAACTGCTGATCAAAACTTGCTATTTTCTGAGTTACATGCATAATTACCTGAAATTCTTTCACCTTATATTGTGGCTCTAAGACAGAAATTTCAGCAACAACTCCATCGCAATAATCCTTTGATAAATATCTCATACAAGTTTCTTTAAAGACGAAAAAGAAGACAGGCTCATTTTGCCCGTCTTCTTCTTGACCATATTAACAAACGGTTTTGAATTATTGTGCCTTAAAAACCCAGTACCAGTTAGTACCATCTTTTCCTAATGCTGATAATACCATCCTATTTGCATCTAGATAAATAATATCATAGACACCAAAAGCTGGATAACCCGAGGCATTAACATCATAACCAAATAAAATATTCGTATTAATAACAGTTAGTTTACCTATTGACCAACCGGCTTTCTTTATATTCGTCATATCAAATTTAAACTTACCAGAGGTAGTTTTATTATCCGCAGTCGTTTTATCGAGAAACAATCCATTATTCAATGAAAATTTAATTGTCGCGCCAAGGCCTTCTGCAGGTAAACTTTTTCCAGAGCATTGACCAGCAACGTCAGTCGCCGTCAACGTCCACCAAGCTGGTTTAGTGTCACTGTCTCCACCATTACCAAAACATTTTTCAGTATCACTCCAAGTCCATGTTTTTGATCCGGTTCCACAGAAGTAAGCATATTGAGGGGCAATGGGAAATTTCATCTCATCCACTTGTACAGTGTAATCTTTTGTCAACTTTGTTCCATCCACCGTTAAAGTATTCAACGTTACTTTTAGAGTACCTGTACTCATTAAAGTCATTACAGTATCACTACCAATAACGGTATTTATACCATCAGTCCATTGACAGTTCACCGGACTCGTACAATGAACTCTAACTTTATTTGTCTTCTGATTGTTATCCATCACGTTAGTTATAGTGGCCTGAAGTTGATCAACAGAAGTTATTACAGCTCCATAACCAACCTGATCTTTAATCGGGTCGCAGGATGCAAAAAGAGCCATAAAAGCAATAGTAAATATTATACAAAATAATTTATTCATGATATTTATTATTTAAGATTAAAAATTATTTCCATCCAGCATATTCTGCATCAGCTGTTCCCCAGCCAGGATTTTGCTTGTACAATCCTGCAGATAAAGAAATCTGCGTTTGAGGAATCGGAAAGAACCCTCCCGTAGCCTTGTAACGAGCAGCATATCCGCCACCATTATGAGCCGTTCTATTTTGATCAGGCAAACCTTTAAAATATGTAGGTTGTCCATCCTGAGCAGCTAAAGCAGCTTCTGCAATATGCCAACGACGAATATCATTCCAACGAACACCTTCACAGTTTAACTCCCATCGACGTTCATTACGTAAAGCATCATCACTGTAAGCAGGAATAGCCGGTAGACCTGCACGAGCGCGCACTTTATTGATACCATCAACATTTTTTTCAAGCTCTGATTGCATTAACAACACCTCAGCAAAGCGTAACAAAACTAGATCATGAATATTACTCAATTGCATATTAGTTACTTGAGCCGTATAATTATACATGATAACATCAAAACCTGGAGCATAAACTGTTTTTCCATCTTTATCAACCCCATTTTTACATGTAATTGGTGCCCATTTCTTTCCAAAATAATCAGTTTCCTGAACGAAATCAGTCCATCCTCCTTTTTTGTAACTAGGCAATTCTGACGGGATATCACAAATAGAAGCAGCACGACGTTTATCGGTAGGTTCAGCCGCAGCCCAGTCTTTCCATAAGTTTGAAGCTACAGGACCTGCACCCCAACCCTGACCGAATGGGAATGTATTTCCATAATCCTGACCACCACGCATACCCATGTGGAGTGCATAGCCATTAGAATAGCCGATAGTCGTAGACCAAGATGCAAATTCAGAAAACTTAATCATGAACATTGCTTCTGGATTTACAGCTTTATCGTCTTCAACCCATTTCAAACTTTGTCCTTTCACAAAACTGTAGTCCTCCTTAGTCAGTTTATTTGTATACGCCCATAAATTACGGTAATCAGGAACTAATGAATAACCAGAATTTTTAACGCAATCATCAATTAAAGCACTTACATCAGCCGTAGTTAATTTAGTTTTTCCATCAGCTAAAGTTACATCAACCTTACTGTAATATCCAGTGTAAAACAAGAAAGCACGTCCCAACATAGCTTCTGCTGTCCATTTATCAACATGACCGCTTGCCAATGATCCGAATTTCTTTGCAGGCATTAAGTCCACAGCTTTTTTAAGATCGGTACAAATTTGTCCCCACATTACATCAGGAGTCACCTGTGGGTGATCTTCAAGAGTAAGATCTAATACTAAAGGGATATTACCATACAAGGAAGCCAGTTCATAATAATAGTAAGCGCGAAGAAAATATGCTTCTCCCAACATTTGATTCTTTTGGTCTTCATCTGAATAACCTGTACAATTTCCTAAGGTTAAGATGGCTGTGTTAGCACGATTGATCCCAGCATAACGATCTTTCCAGAACTGTCCGAGCATATCCGGGCCATAGTTCATTAACAAATCTTCAGCCTGCATTAGCTTATCGTTTTCACCTCCTCCGCCAAAACGATCATCAGATGCGAGTTCTGCTGCATAAAGGTATGAACTCTGAGGAGTCGCATTCACAACATTCAAGTTGTTGTATATACCTGCTAGTACCTGTTGTGCATCTCCAACAGTTTGTGGGTAGTTAGAAGTATTTTTCTTTGTAATACTTTCTGTATTAAGAAAGCTTTCACAACTAGTAAACAGGACTGCCGATGCAGCAACTGTAAATAATATATATTTTTTCATATCAAACACTTATTAAAATTTAAGATTCACACCAACTAAATAAGTTCGTGGGCTTGGATAAAAACCAACATCAATTCCTCTTGCCCAACTATTTCCAGAACCTCCATCAGACCCAATTTCAGGATCCATACCTGAATAACCTGTAATCGTAAAGAGGTTTTGAGCTGTAAAATATAAACGAGCTTGCGTTAATGGCATCTTTGGCATTAGTTTTTTGAAATCGTAACCAATAGTAATGTTTTGAGCTTTCAGATAGTCACCATTTTCAATATAAATATCTGATATATTCTGAAAATTAGCATTAGAACCAGCAGTCAAACGAGGATATTTATTAGACGTTCCTTCACCATGCCAATATTGAAAAACTTCAGTTGTATAGTTGTTTTTTCTACCATCAGCAAAATTACGATATGATTTAGCTATTTGTTGTCCAAAAGCACCGTGTGCAGATACAGCTAGATCAAAACCTTTATAACCAAAATTGAAATTTAGACCAAGTAGGAAATGAGGATTAGGATCTCCTATTTGCCCTTTATCTTTATCATTTATTATACCATCATGATTAGCATCAACAAATTTTAGATCTCCCGGTTGAACATTGGATTGAAGAACTCCATTTCCTGCAGCTTTCCATGCAGCAATTTCTTCTTTGTTCTGGAAAACTCCTGCTGTTTTATATCCATAAAAATATCCAATAGGATAACCAACTTGAGCACGATACATTTCTGAAGTCCCTTGACTAAGAACATTTGCCGGACCATGAATAATTCCTTCTGAGTTAGCAATACGTGTTACTTCATTATGATTGTAAGATAAATTAGTATTCACTCCGTAAGTAAAATCTTTCCCGATATGGTCGTTCCAACCCAGTCCTAGCTCAAAACCTTTATTTACAATATCACCACCATTAATATACGGTGCATTAGTTCCCATAACATCTAATATTGGAGCCACTACCAACCAATCTTTAGTCGTCTTTTTATAAAAATCAAATGCAAGTGTCATATGAGAATCCAACAAGCGAGCATCGACACCTAAGTCAATTTGATCAGATGTTTCCCATTTTACATTTGGGTTTGGAAGAAGATCTGTATAACTTCCTGTTGTTTGTGTTGTATAAGCATTACCAAATGAATATGCTGCAGTAGCATCAAAAGATATTGTTGCTAAATATTGAAAGGGATTTATATTACAGTTACCATTTTGTCCCCAACTACCACGAAATTTTAAAAATTCTAACCAATTTTTACTAGATTCCATAAAACTTTCGTTTGAAATAACCCAACCTAGTGACACCGAAGGGAAATAGCCCCAACGCTTTCCTTTAGCAAAATTAGATGAACCATCAGCACGCATCACAACGGATGCCATATAGGTTTCATTATAATCATAATTTACACGCCCAAAGAATGAGGCTAACCCTCCTTGTGCCCATGGAGCACCAGTCACAGTTGTCGAACCTGGTGTAGCGTTTTTTGTATTACTTAAGTAGGCATATTTATAACCATCAAACAAATAATTAATATTTGTGGCACCAACTCCCTCACCCATACCCGATTTCTCAATAGATTGACCTAATAATGCATCGAAATGATTTGAGTTGACTTTAAACTTATAATTCAGGGTGTTCTCTAATGTATAGCTCCAACCTAAACTGCCACTTTGACTTATAGAGGATACGGTATTTAAGTTTGTAGAGGAAAGATCTTCATATGCAGGCGAGAAACTACGGTAAGAGCTCGCACTCATTTTATAACCAAATTGAGATTTAAAAATCAAATCTTTAATCGGTTGAATTTGCAAATTTGCGGACATATTCAAATTATGATTCTTTGAGTCGTTATAGCCACGATGATAAACCATATCAGCAATTGGATTTGCCTGCATATTGTCGTAATTGGAAAAGCCCATCGCCTTGGAATCTGCGTAGTTGAAATAGTTACCCGCACTATCATAGTTTGGCATTAATGGATTAGCCTTAACCGCATTGGTAATATCATTCCAATATTGATTACCAATTCCGATCCCATTTTTGGTGGTATAGTTGTAGTTTAGAGTTTCTCCAAATTTGATAACATCAAAACCTGACGCCTTTAAAATTACATGTTCAGAGTTAAGACGAACCGTCGTACGTTTATAATCAGATTGAACAGGTGCTCCAAAAATACCTTCCTGACCTGTGTATGAAACACCCAAAGAGAATTTTGAAATATCATTACCTCCAACAATGTTTAATGCATGGTTCTGAGTTGGAGCATTTTTATTCCGCATTAAATCTAACCAATTAGTACCTTTCCAAGCACCAGATTTGATAGCATCATAATTTGCACCTAAGAAGCTTTTCCAATCGTACGCATCTAGACCTTCGTTAAAATTAACCTGATCCATAACGTTCATATATTGCTGGGCATTAAGAGTTGAAGGCATTTTATATACATTTTGAACTCCGTAATAGCCATCATAGGTTACCTGAACTTTACCACTTTTACCTTGTTTAGTAGTAACCAAGACTACTCCATTGGCAGCACGAGCTCCATAAATAGCCGAAGAAGCTCCATCTTTTAAAATATCGATTGATTCAATATCTGACGGATTTAAACTATTCAAATCACCACCGGAAACTCCGTCAATAACATAAAGGGGATCAGAATTACCAATAGTTCCAATACCACGGATATTTACTTTAAATCCTTCACCCGGCTGTCCCGAGCTTTGAGTAATATTTACGCCAGGAGTCATTGTTTGCAATGCAGTAAATGCACTGGTAGTGCTCAACTTTTGAAGTTTGTCCCCGGCTACCTGAACAGTAGCACCGGTTACTAATTTCTTTTTCATCGTTCCGTAACCAACAGCCACAACCTCATTTAATACTTGAGAGTCTGACTCAAGTTTTGCATTAATTACATTGGTCTTAACAGGAACTTCTTGCTTTTTCATCCCGATGTATGAGAATACAAGTTTAGCACCTTGTGGAGAGTTCAGGCTATATTTCCCGTTCACATCCGTAATTGTTCCTGTAGTTGTTCCTTTTACTTGCACAGAAACTCCAACTAGTGGGCTTCCATCGCTTGCATCGGTCACAACTCCCGAAACTGAAAGATTCTGCTGAGCAGAAACAAAACATACTCCAAACAAGAGTAATGCCATTAGAAAATTGATTTTTCTTTTCATGGAATTAAATTTAATATTAAAAGGTTAATTATTCTCAACGAAATTACATATTCCGACTCTGCAAAAATAGAGTATTGTAAACTGGGAAAAACATATTTTTTTATCCGAATGCAATACTTTTCTGACAACATAGTACGACATACATTCTTATAAATAATAGTTATACGAGGATAATGCAATACGTCTACATAATTTAGTTATACTTTTCTAGTATCAAAAAGCGATACTATTTCAATCCCTTAGGACTCACACTTAACATTTTAATGCAAAAATATATTTATTCCCTAATTTCTGCTGGGACACAAAAATCCACCAAGCGAACTATTCATTTGGTGGATTTCTTGTATTTTAATCTTGATTTCCCGGAAATAATTGACGTTGGATTACATCCCCAATTCCGTCTTAATTATCTGCTCCATTTTTTCCAATTGCTCTAACGAAGCATTGTTGATAAGCTGGCTTACGCTGGACACTTTATCCAGGCGGCGAAGTGCGTAAAGGGGTTCTGTTTCGGGGATGTTGGAGGATTTGGGTGGCGTCCACTCCAATAAATCATTTGGTGTGCAATGAAAAATCAGGCAAAGCCGCTCGATGGTTTCCATGCTGAAATTTTCGTACTCACCTTTCACAGCACGGGTGGCCGTAGTAACTGTCAGGCCGCACGATTGCAGGTAAAGAGTTGGCCTTTCGACGCCGCGGACTTTGCATATCCGCTGAAGATTGATTCGTAACATAGGATGTACAATGAGGATTAAAGCATTACGGCACAAATATAATAACTTTATTTAAATAAGCACCATTTATAGATTATATATAAATGCCCATAATTAATCTTTCCCCAAATGGAGATGATTTATTTCGAGTTGTAAAATAACTTTCACCGACTGTAGATTGTTTTTCACAGCTCTTATTATAACTTTCACCAACTATAAATTACATATAAAATGGCATATTTTATATTGTATCAACCACAGATTATATTTTTTATGACTGATAATAGGTTTTCCCAACCATAGATTATCGATTACATTTGTGCTATTCGCCAGATGTATATTGTGCTTAGCACAAAAAAGCACCGAAAGAATTGCTTCGTTCCGGTGCTTTTTCAATTTCTGCCTGGAGGCTTACTCCCGATGTCAGAGTTGTTGCTTATTTCAAATATTTCTCTAAAAACCGGTCTTGCTCCCAAAGCAGGTGCAAGATATTCTCGCGCGCCACGTAGCTGTGTTGTTCTTTGGGCAAAATAACCATGCGGGCCGGAGCGCCAAGGCCTTTCAACGCCTGGAAATAGCGTTCGGTTTGCAGGGTAAAGGTGCCGGGGTTGTTATCGGCTTCGCCATGCACCAGGAGCATCGGGGTTTTCATTCTATCGGCCGTCATAAAGGGCGACATAGCGTTGTACACTTCCGGTGCATCCCAGTAATTGCGTTGTTCGCTTTGGAAGCCGAAAGGTGTCAGCGTGCGGTTGTAGGCGCCGCTTCGGGCAATGCCACACGCAAACAGATTGCAATGCGTAAGCAGGTTGGCCGTCATGAACGCCCCGTACGAATGTCCGCCAACCGCCACTTTTTTGCGGTTGATAAAGCCGAGTGAATCTACAGCATCGATGGCCGCCTTGGCGTTCGACACCAGTTGCTCGACAAAAGTATCGTTGGGCTCCGTTTTGCCTTCGCCGATAATGGGGAAAGCAGCATCGTCGAGCACTGCATAACCGCGCGTCACCCAATACACAAACGAGCCATAATACGGATACGTGAATTCGTTTGGGTTGGCGGTGCTTTGTCCCGCACTGTTTTTGTCCTTATACTCGGCCGGGTAAGCCCAGATAAGCAACGGCAGCTTTTCCGATTTTGCTTTGCGGTCGTAACCCACCGGCAAATAGAGCGTCCCCGAAAGTTCCACCCCGTCGGCACGTTTGTACTTAATCACCTCTTTGTATACATCCTTGATACTTTCGAACGGATTGGGGAAATGGGTAACTTGTGTCAACACATTTTTCTTCCGGAAATTGCGGAAATAATAATTCGGATATTCATTCCGCGACTGAATGCGCACCAGTGCCTCTCCTTTTTTATAGTCCTCGATATCGAAGATCTCTTCCATTTTATCGGTGTAGCCCGACTGATACAGGCGTTCGGTCTTCAGCGTCTTCAGGTTCAGCTCATCAATAAACGGGAACTGTCCTTTCGGTGTATGTCCTTCGCCTATGCGGAACAAGCAGTTGTTTTCTATAGCCAGTACATATTTGCCATAGGCATTTTTCCAAGTTTCAAAACTGCCGGGATCGGAATACACATCCTGGAAGTTCCGGTCGTTAATCACCTTGGGGGTTTCGTCCGGATTAGATGGATTTACCAGGTAGGTTTTCTCATTCCGGGTATCGTACCATTCGTCGTGCATCACGGCTACCGAAGCATTTCCCCAGGTAATGTTAGAAAACCGTTGAGCAATCTTTGCCATCAAAACCGGAGCTTCGGCAAACGGAGCCTTCCACAGGTAAATGGCATCCCGATAATCGGCTTTGGTTTGCGGGTCGCCGCCATCCAATGCTTCCACGTAGTACAGCATGGCTGGTTCGTCCGAACGCCAGTTCATCTGCCGTTTCCCTTTCCGCACCGCCATGAATCCTTTGGGCAATACTTCCGAAAGCGGCACCTCATTCACCGTTTTCACTTCGGCTCCTTTCAGGTCATAGACCCGGGTAACCTGCGGAAAACGATTCAGCGGAACAATATATGAAAACGGCTTACGCAAAGTAGTCGACAGCAAATAATTTCCATCGGGCGAAAAAGATTCATTGGCATACATATCTTCGCCTTTGAACAAGTCAATCTTACCGTTCAAATCCACTGTATACAACTCGGATGAAGCCAACGTAATAAAATTGACTTCGTCGGTAGCGTTTTTCAACAAATCGGGATACGTTCGGTTTTGCGATTTGGAACCATCACTCACCGAAACAGTCGGCCCCTTGGGCAGTTCCGTCTTCGGGTCGATCAATGCCGGGCGGTTCTTGGGCAACACCCGTACCAGCAACTGCTTGCTGTCGCGATACCAGTTGAGCGGATTGCCCAGGTTGGCATTTACCACCGGTTCGGTCAGGCGCGTTGCCTGTGCCGAAACCATATCGAGCACCCACAGCTCCACACCCTTCGCCGAAGTATTGGTAAAAGCAATTTTCTTTTCGTCGGGCGACCACGCCACATACGCAATGCGTGGCACGGCCGGCAATCCTTTTACCTGGACAGGTTCTTTGTCGGCCACCTTTCGCACCTTCAGGTTACTGATATAATTGGTCGCCGAAGCGATATTAGTCACGGGATTGATCCGCAATCCGCCCATGCTCATTTCTTGTTGGTTCAAATCATCCAGGCTTTTATACGTCCGGTGATAACTCAGCAGCATGTATTCCTTCTTTGTATCGATGGAAACTTGCGGTGCCCGTTCATAATCCGCCAGTTTCATAATGCTTGCCGGCGGCGTTTGGTAGGTCAGGTTTTCTTGTGCCATATTTCTCGTTAGTGATATTAGTAAAATTAGTAGGGTTGAAGCAGGTCTTTTCATATTACTCATGCTTTTTAATTTAAACAATCTGCAAATGTAAGCCTTTCTTTTCAATTCTGTAAAAAAGTTGAATTCATTCTGTTTAATTTTTCAAAACGCACAAAACAATAAATTCTGCATATTTCGTCCTATAAAATCCAGTTCTATTTTTATTGTCTTCAATCAAATTATATCTATGTATTTTTACCTGACAATTTCTTTATAACAAAAAACAGTGCAACTAAACAACCGAAAAACTGTTATATTTTAGGCGATTATAATTGAAATAGGCTTAATGTTTTTTTGATTAAACTATTTTGTATAATTTTGGGAACCGAATAAATTAAATTCTAAAGAGATGAACACACAATCACAATTTTCAGTCTACAGATTCTTGTCACTCTGCACTTTTATCTTGTTTCTGATGCTGTTGCCAAGTCAGGCTATAGCAATCAATGCCTCCGAAATATCAGAAAAAAACAAATCAGAGAATTTCACAGAATATAAAGGGAAAATTATTGACAAGAAAAACGGAAACGCTTTGGCTTTTGCCGGAGTTATCGTTGTGGGAACCAATATTTCTACCATATCAAACTCCGAAGGAGAATTCTCTCTTAAAGTCTCAAATGAAATCTCAGACCCCGAAGTAAAAGTCAGCTATATAGGATATAAAAATAAATCAATGGCACTGGCCGATTTAAAATCCGAAAAATCGCGAATCGAAATGGAATCAACCTCGGTTCAGCTGCCCGGCTTAAACGTAATATCAAAAGATGCGGAAGTGCTTATTCATACAGTTATGGCAAAAAAAGGTGAAAACTACTTCAACGACCCGACACTAATGACTGCTTTTTATCGCGAAACTATTAAGAAAAACCGATCTTATGTTTCACTGGCCGAAGCAGTGGTGGAAATAAATAAACAACCATACACTTCTGGAAAAAGTGACATCGTAAAACTTTACAAAGCCCGCAAAAAAGCTGATTATACCAAGCTTGACACGCTATCGTTTAAACTTCAGGGTGGCCCGTTCAGCTCGCTCTATCTTGACATCATGAAGTATCCCGATTTCATTTTCACCGATGAAATGCTTGCCAATTACCAGTTCACGTTCGATCATTCTACGTTTACTGACAACAGGTTGATATACGTGGTTGACTTCAAACAACGAAGTGAGAAAACCGAGCCGTTGTATTACGGCAAACTCTATATTGATGCCCAAAACATGGCATTAAAAAGCGCCGTTTTTAGCCTCAACATAACTGACAAAGATGCATCTGCCGAAATGTTTATCAAAAAGAAACCATTCAACGCACGCGTTTACCCCACCGAAACGAAATACCGGATTGATTACCTGGAAAAAGACGGCAAGTGGTATTATGCTTACAGCCGCATTGAACTTGGGTTGAAAATTATTTGGAAGAAACGGTTGTTTAACACTAACTACCTGTCCACCGTGGAAATGGCTGTAACCGATTGGGGTAAAGATACCGAAAACAAGTCGGCCAATTTCACCGAAAAGCTCAAACCATCAGTCATCATTGCCGATGAAGCATCCGGATTTACCGATTCTCAATTCTGGGGAGAATACAACGTAATTGAGCCTGAAAAATCCATTGATTCGGCCATCCGGAAAATTCAGAAAAAACTTGAAAAGAAATAAATGCGCTTCGCTTTTTAGCAAGAATAGCTTAGGGGAAATAAGAAAAATCTTATTTCCCTTTTTCTTTATTTCAACGTGTGCCGTACCTCTTTTTTAAAAAAGCCAATATATCCAAGTATAAAAACAAAAACAGGATAATTTGCGTTATGTAGTCTAATGTATTAAGACAAAGAATTATGCTGTAAAACACATTTTTCGTATCTTTGTAGCATTAATTTCGTATGTAATTCATTTTCAATCGAAACTCTTTTAATTTTGAATTACGAATTAACAACCATGAATTAGAGAAGATTATGTCAGAAGATATATTAAACCAAGTCACCCAAGGAGATTATAAATACGGTTTTACTACCGATATCGAAACGGATATTATTCCCACTGGACTCAGTGAGGATGTAATCCGATTGATTTCGTCTAAGAAAAACGAACCCGAGTGGATGCTGGAATTTCGCTTGAAAGCTTACCGTCATTGGACTACCATGAAGATGCCGACTTGGGCGCATCTCGATATTCCGGAAATTGATTATCAAAGTATAGCATATTATGCCGCTCCACGCAAAAATGCTCCGAAAAGTATCGATGAAATTGATCCGGAGTTGCTCAAAACTTTTGAAAAACTAGGCATTCCGCTTCATGAACGTATGGCTCTATCAGGCATGGCAGTGGATGCGGTTATGGATAGCGTTTCGGTAAAAACTACTTTTAAAGAAAGTTTGTCTGAAATGGGAATTATCTTCTGCTCGTTCAGTGAAGCAGTTGAACATCACCCAGACCTTGTCCAAAAATACATGAGTTCGGTGGTTCCATATACCGATAACTTCTTTGCCTCACTAAATTGTGCCGTATTTTCCGACGGTTCGTTTGTGTATATTCCCAAGGGCGTTCGTTGCCCCATGGAACTGTCCACATACTTCCGTATCAACGCCATGAACACAGGTCAGTTTGAACGCACATTGATTATTGCCGACGAAGACAGTTACGTTTCGTATCTCGAAGGCTGTACAGCTCCTATGCGTGATGAAAACCAACTTCACGCAGCTATTGTAGAAATTGTAGCTCTGAAAAACGCCGAAGTAAAATACTCTACTGTTCAGAACTGGTATCCAGGCGACAAGAACGGTGTTGGCGGTATTTACAACTTTGTTACCAAACGTGGCATTTGCAAAGGCGAAAGTTCTAAAATATCATGGACACAGGTTGAAACCGGCTCGGCCATTACATGGAAATATCCAAGTTGTATTTTATTAGGTGATAATTCATCTGCCGAGTTTTACTCAGTGGCCGTAACCAATCACCATCAACAAGCCGACACCGGGACAAAAATGCTTCATATCGGCAAGAACACCAGCAGTCATATTCTTTCGAAAGGGATTTCTGCCGGAAAGAGCCAAAACAGTTATCGTGGATTAGTAAAAGTTAATCCGCAAGCCGAAAATGCCCGCAACTACTCACAATGCGACAGCTTGTTGCTGGGCGATAAATGTGGTGCGCACACTTTTCCATACATGGAAGTGAGCAACGATACTGCTGTTATTGAACACGAAGCAACAACTTCAAAAATAAACGAAGACCAGATATTCTATTGCAATCAGCGCGGGATTTCAACCGAAGATGCGGTTGGTCTAATTGTAAATGGCTACGCCAAAGAAGTGCTTAATCAGCTCCCTATGGAATTTGCCGTTGAAGCACAAAAATTACTTCAGATAACACTCGAAGGAAGTGTTGGATGATAAACAAATATTCAAAAACAAAGTAAACAATCATATTATTCAAGTCTGTAGACTTTCGACTGTAGACCGTAGACATTTATATATATGTTAGAAATTAAAAACTTACACGCCAACATCAATGGCAAAGAGATATTAAAAGGACTTGACTTAACTGTCCGCGCCGGAGAAATTCACGCGATCATGGGTCCAAACGGTGCTGGAAAATCAACATTAGCTTCTGTTCTTACAGGTAATCAGGCTTTCGAAGTTACACATGGCGATGTAACCTTTAATGGAAAAAACCTGTTGGAATTATCTCCCGAAGATCGTTCGCGTGAAGGGATATTTCTCAGCTTTCAATATCCAGTGGAGATTCCGGGTGTAAGTATGGTAAATTTTATGCGCACTGCCGTAAACGAACATAGAAAATACAAAAACCTGGAACCGCTTTCGGCAACTGACTTTCTGCGCATTATGCGTGAAAAAAAAGAACTGGTGGAAATGGACAACAAACTGACTAACCGCTCGGTAAACGAAGGTTTTTCGGGGGGAGAGAAGAAACGCAACGAGATATTCCAAATGGCCATGCTCGATCCACGCCTATCTATTCTGGATGAAACTGACTCTGGCTTGGATATTGACGCATTGCGCATTGTGGCAAATGGTGTGAACAAATTGAAAACATCTGAAAATGCAAGCATAGTGATTACTCACTATCAACGGTTACTCGACTATATTGTCCCGGATTTTGTCCATGTGTTGTACAATGGCAGAATTGTAAAATCAGGAGGCAAAGAATTAGCACTGGAGCTCGAAGAAAGAGGCTACGACTGGATCAAAAAGGAAGTGGACGGAGAATAATATGCATACCTGAGATACGCAGAATTTCTCACTGCTTATCTCTTGCTGCTTAATGCTAAAAACATGGAACAACAATATATCGATTTATACAAACAACATCACGAAAGCATCAAAAAACATTCGGCAGATGTGATGAACGAAACACGCGACGCATCTTTTGCGCTGTTTGAAGAGTTACGTTTTCCAACTGCATCATTGGAAAATTACAAATATTCCGATCTAAAAGAACCGCTTGCCGTTGATTACGGACTGAACATAAACAGAATTCCCATCCCGGTAAATCCATACGACGTTTTCAAGTGCGATGTGCCGGGTATTAATTCATACCTGTTTTTTGTTGTGAACGATGCCTTTTACCCTACCAACGATCCCAATGCGCTGAAATTGCCTAAAGGTGTTATTATCGGAAGTGTAAAAGAGATCGCCACCAGCCATCCTGAGTTACTGAAAGATTATTACGGCAAGTTAAGCACAACCAAAAACGATGGCCTGATTGCTTTCAACGGAGCGTTTGCTCAAGATGGTTTCTTCATGTATGTTCCGAAAAACGTAGTGCTGACCAAACCGGTGCAATTAGTGAATATCATGCGTTCTGACGTTGATTTTATGGCCAACAGTCATAACCTCATCATTTTGGAAGAAGGCTCCAAGGCGCAACTTTTGGTTTGCGACCATACCATCGACGAAGTTCGCTTTCTATCCAACCGTGTTACCGAAGTTTTTGTTGGCGAAAATGCAACCTACGAACATTATAAACTCGAAAATACGCATACCAAAACCACCAACCTGTCTACGCTTTTAATTGACCAAAGAGCAACATCGAATGTGTTGGCAAATGTGATTACGCTTCACAACGGAGTTACCCGCAACACCATTGAAATTGATTTGGATGGCGAACACTGCGAAACCCAGCTATGCGGAATGGTGATCGGCGATAAGAATCAACAAGTAGACAATTTTACGTCCATTATTCACAACAAGCCAAACTGTAATAGCAAAGAGTTATTTAAATATGTATTAGACGGATTTGCAAAAGGGGGATTTACCGGCAAATTATTAGTGGCAAAGGATGCTCAGAAAACATCAGCATTCCAAACAAACCGTAATATCTTGCTCAATAAAACCGCTAAAATGCGCACTAAACCGCAACTGGAAATTTATGCCGACGATGTAAAATGTTCTCATGGAGCAACAATTGGGCAACTAGACGAAACAGCGAAATTCTATATGCAATCACGTGGTATTTCCGAATCAGAAGCTCGTTTATTGCTTATGTTTGCTTTTACGAATGATGTGACAGAATTAATTCGCATCCCGGCTTTACAAGACAGAATTAGAATGCTTGTTGAGAAACGACTTCGTGGCGAGCTATCCAAATGTGAAGGTTGCGTGATCTGTCAATAAATACTTATTCCCCGTAGATTTCACCTATTTCCACATAAAACAGACGAAATCTACGGGAGTTTATTTACAATATGCTACTAAGTAAAGACGAATTAAAATTTAAATTCTCCAGGCCTTTGCCCGGCATAGGTTCCCATCTCAAAATGGCACCAGCTATGAGAGCCCAGGAAGTTGAGGGACTGAGTGACAAAATTCAGCATGCAAAGCTAAGTGCTGTTCTGATTTTGCTTTTCCCCGAAGATTCCAGCCTGAAAACAGTCTTCATCAAACGAAGCGAATACGACGGAGTACATAGTGGACAAATTGCTTTCCCTGGCGGACAAAAAGAAGCTTTTGACAAAAGCTTTGAAGACACAGCCCTTCGCGAAACACTAGAGGAAATTGGCATCAAACCAACTGACATAGAAATTCTCAGTCAACTCTCCGACTTATTTATCCCGCCAAGCAATTTTCTGGTAAAGGTTTTTGTTGGGTATTCCGGGCAGAGACCCGTTTACACGATTGATACAAAAGAAGTTCAATCAGTAGTAGAAGTAAACCTGGAAGATTTTTATGACGAGAGTGTCATCACCGAAAAAGAATTTGCGTCTGCTTCGCGCGGAATAAAAATAAAAGCGCCCTGTTTTACTGTAAACAACATTGACATCTGGGGAGCAACAGCCATGATAATGAGAGAATTGTTGGATGTTCTAAAAATTGAAAACAAAGAACCAAAAACCATAACATTATCATAATCCATCAAGTTAATCAGTCCAAAATGATAGAAAAAATCCGTCTCAACAAATTTATTAGCGACAGTGGTGTCTGCTCACGTCGCGAAGCCGACAAATACATCGAACAAGGCCATGTTTTTGTCAATGGACGGAGGGCTAGCGTTGGCGATCAAGTATCGGAACGAGATAAAGTGCTGTTGAATGGCAATTTAATTGAAGCAAAAAAAGGAACTGATTTTACATTTTTGGCTTTCAACAAACCGGTTGGTATTATCAGCACAACTGAAATTGGCGTAAAAGATAGCATTATCGATTACATAGGCTATCACGAACGCATCTTCCCGATTGGACGATTAGACAAAGAATCTCAAGGATTAATTTTTTTGACCAACAACGGTGATATTGTCAACAAGATTCTGCGTGCCGGCAATAAACACGAAAAAGAATACCTTGTTACCGTCAACAAGCCCGTCACTGACGATTTTATATTGAAAATGGGTAACGGTGTACCCATTCTTGGCGAGATGACCAAGAAGTGCAAAGTGACCAAGGAGTCGGTTTATAGCTTTCGGATAACTTTAATTCAGGGACTCAATCGCCAAATTCGCCGCATGTGCGAGTATTTCGAATATGAAGTTGTGAAACTGGAACGTATCCGTATTATGAATATTGGGCTGAAAGGCTTGCCTGTGGGCGAATGGCGCCAACTACAACCGGAAGAGATTTCACAAATTATGACTGCAATTGCACATTCTTCATCCGAAGTCAATAGCAACAAGCAGCAAACAATAAACAGCAAGCGGCAGGAATCGAAAATCAACAACCAACCAAAAGGCAGAAATTCGGCACAACGCGTTTCTTCTTCCGTATCTTCTAAAAAATCTGACCGGGCTTCAAATCCCAATCCAAAATCACGTGAATTAAGGTCAAGTTCCAGCAGTACAAATGGGAAAAAAGGTGGTTCTGCTAAACATGCAAAGCCATCTTCAGGTGCTTTTGCCAGCAGAGGAAATGGAAAATCAGGAAGAAAATAAGAGTCTATCGTTCTTCTACTGCTGAGGGGCAAAAATACTAAAAATCAGCAATCCCGTCAGAGTAAATGTTTTTGTAAAAGTGTAAAAGCCACTAGGTCTCCGAATATAGAATGCGTTCGAAGGCATATTGTCCAGCTCCGCAGCATCAAATGTTTGATGAATTTCTGATATCCAAAATGAATCATCAAAAAATATTGGATAAGACAAGTCCTCGTGCGTTGTCAACGACAATATATTTCGGAATGAAATAGGAGTATCATTTTCAGTGTATAAATGAATCTTATTATTTTTTTCATGAATAGATCCTAACGGACCTTGCGGCTTGGTTTCAATAAACCGTCCTATCAACGTATTGCTCGAGAATGTTACATACGAATCTGGCTCTATATATCTGACCTGATCATCTGTGTAAAACGAACCATCCTCCTGAATTCCGTTTATGAATAATGTAGTCCTTCCCCAATCTATGAAAACTGGCTGTTCAAGCTTGTTGTGTATTGTTATTTTCACTCCAAAATTCTCACCATAGAATGAATATTTTATCTGGAATGAATCGGTTTCATGAACAAATTCTTTTATCTCACTTTTGGGTAGGTTACTTTCAATATAGACATACTGATAACTGGTACAGCCATTCAACACGATTATCCCTGCAACTGCCAGAAGCAGAAACTTTGCGTCAAATAAAACATTTAAACGACTTCTGCGGACTGATGCGTTTACCGTTTTCATACAGATCACCGGTATTTGATTTATTTAATGAACCTATTGCAGAGCTAAGAAAGCATCTTAATCCGATTCTCTACCTATTTTCACTGTCCTTTTTCCAAATTATTCTCTCCAATCTTCCTTTCAATCCTCCTATCCGGAACAAGCCATAATACGGCTATCGACAAAATCAACAACAATGAAATTTCCGTGAGAATAAATGCAAAAGGGATAGCTAAAGCATAGGCAACCATCGAAATCACACCTTTAAGATCTTTACCAATAGCCGACAACAAAACCGAATCTTTTCCTTGTACGGAAACAATAGTCTTGGAAAGGACAAAATAAGCAACTGCAGCCATAAGAAGAACAAAAGAATAAGCTGCAACCGGCAGTTTTGAAAAATGATTTTCGCCGGCCCAAGCTGTTACAGAAGGAATTAATGATAGCCAAAAAAGCAAATGTGTATTCGACCACAAGATAGCCCCGGTTACACGTTTTGTAGCATGAAGCAGGTGGTGGTGATTATTCCAGTAAATGGCAACATACATAAAACTGATAACGTAACTGATAAATTTCGGGACCAGATTCCGAAGCGACTGCCAGTCATCCTCATGCGGAATTTTGAGTTCCAGCACCATAATGGTGATAATTATCGCAATAACACCATCGCTAAAAGCTTCCAAACGATTCTTATTCATCCTTCTATTCATTTAAGTAATTCTAAAACGTTTTGTGCTTTCGAAATGTTTAAATTAAACAAAGAACCCTCTCAACTTCTCGCTCGAAATTGAAAGGGTTCGCAGAAACGGCTTATGTGCCTTATTTTTTCACGCTATCTTTGGTTATAGCCTGTTTGATTTCAACAACTTTCTTTACCGGCTGTTTCTCTGGCTGCCCACAAACTTCAGTTTTGTGCCCATCGCACATACAGCAATGTTCATAAGCATGGCAAAAGCGTTGACCACGGTTGAAATGTTCCGGTCCCATGCTAAACCAAAGGCTTCCGAAAGTGATGGCCGCAGTAGCCAATGCAACTATAAATCCTGATCTTCTATGCATATTGTTTGCTTTTTATGATTATTGGGCTGACTCTTCTTTTTTTGATTTACAACAATGAGAATGATGGTGGTGGTGATGTCCGTGATGATATCCACGACCGCCGCCACTCATTTTGGTTTTAAACTCGGTGTATTCTTCTTCGCTCATTGAGCGGATTTTGTCGGCCATATAAAATAAACGCTCTTCATGTCTGTATCCATGGCATCCATGTGCCATTCTGCCACAATGCAATAGCCGGACTACAAAGCATAAAATAATAATTCCCAGCAAAAGATGAGGGACAAAGAATGCCGCCACTCCTACTAAAATACCAATAAGTACGGCCTTTAAAATTAATCTTGTCATTTTGTTTGATTTTAAAATTATGTTCGTCATACGTTTTATATTATAGAAGACGCCCATTCAATTACTTTACTTTAAAATGACACGTAAATCCACAAAAAAAGCCTACCATTTCTGACAGACTTTTTTTAAACCTCCTTATTCAGTTGGTTTTATTTACAGCAGCGTTGTTTCCATTGATTTTTGAATTGCTGTTTTTCTTCATCACTCATTTCCATAAACCGGTCTCTGAATTCGGCATGATGAGATCGGTGATGACCGTGCATGCAACGAAATCCTCCGAATAAAATGCGACACAGCACAAACAATCCCATGGCTTGCCAGTATGTTATGGCTGACAAGTTTGAAATGCCGGGTATGATCGAATTCCAGAGAAACAGTACTACAGCACTAACTGCAAATAATCCGATAACCAAAAGCGGGAAAAAATAAAATCGTTTTCTTTTCCAATGTTGTTGATGAGTTGAATCCATATTTTAGTTCTTTATTTTTTACAATTAACAGGCCTTTACTTTAACTGTAAAGCTCTTGATACAAATAATTCAGTTTGTTCCGTAAATGTTTTACGGCGTAGCCTTTACGGCTTATGATTGTTTTGAGATTTTCTCCTTTTTGATCGGCTATTTGCTGCAAAGTCATATCCTCCATTTCGTTGAGCAAAAACACCTCTTTCTGGTTCACAGGCAACTCGTCTAACGCCAACTGAAATTCTTTCCAGAACATTTCTTTGAAAAAACCTAATTCCAGATTGTTACTGTCGTCCAACAGCAGGATTTGTTTAAAATCAAACTCACCATCTTCAGTCTCATAAACATAATCTTCCAACGCCAGATTGGTTTTCTTGCGAGCCTTGTCGGTAATTTTATTTCGGGCTACCTCGTAGAGCCAGGCACTCACATTTTCCAACTTTTCTATATCGGTCAGGTTACTCAACTGAAACCAAACATCCTGCAATATATCCTCTGCATCCTCGGTACTTTTTACTTTTTCGCGCACGAAACCAAACAATCTTTGTCTAAATTGCTTAATGGTTTTTGTGATGGAAATAGCTTTTTGCTCACTCATCGATACATTAACTGTTGTCTCCATACTAAGGAAGACGAATATAGTACATTTTTACTTTAAAGTCAAAACATTTTTTTGTCCTAAATGTTTGTGAAAGTATAAATCAGCTCAAAATCAATCTATATTTCAGATTTCAGACTTTTATGTACGTATTCATACCACAAATAGGGTAGTAAAATGCCATACCCATGGTATTTTAAAATAACCGACAAATTACGTCCTTTGCAGCATGAAGAAGCTATGGCTTTAGGCTGGATAAATACTGGTTTTTAAAAAAATCTCAAGACTATATTTCAAAAAAACACAAGACACATGAAGCAAGCCATACTCAATATCATTCAAAAGAATATCCCACTTTTAATTGACAATAATTCGTTGGATTATAAATACATCCCACTGCACAACAAACCTTTGCCATCATTGAAAAAGCTATCGCAGATTGTTGACCTGTTCCGTACCGTCATTTTTCCGGGTTATTACGGCGATGTTGTCACCGATAGTGATGCGCTGGCCTACCACATGGGAGTAAATCTCGAGCGGCTGTACAATTTACTGCGCGACCAGGTTCAGAATGGCTTGTGCTTTGATGCCACAGAGGAACAATGCATTGAATCAGACAAACTGGCTCCCGAAATTGCCAAAGCACTTATCAATAAATTGCCCGAATTGAAACGTATAGTTTCCACCGACATCAAAGCCACTTACGACAGCGATCCGGCTGCAAAAAGCTACGGCGAAGTGATATTTTGTTATCCAACCATTCGTGCCGTTTTCAATTACCGTATTGCACACGAACTATTGAAATTAGGCGTACCCGTTATTCCGCGCGTTATTACCGAACTGGCACACTCCGAAACCGGGATAGATATTCATCCGGGTGCAGTTATTGGCGATTATTTTAGTATTGACCACGGAACGGGAGTTGTAATCGGCGAAACAACCATCATTGGCAACCACGTTCGGTTATACCAAGGCGTTACACTGGGTGCAAAACGATTCACACTGGACGAAAATGGAAATCCACTCAACGTGCCACGGCATCCGATCCTGGAAGACAACGTGGTGGTTTATGCCAATGCCAATATCCTGGGCAGAATAACGATTGGACGTGATTCAACCATCGGTGGCAACGTATGGCTGACCAACAGCGTGCCGGCAGGATCAAGGATATTGCAACAAAAAGCAGTTGTTACTTCGTTTAGTGACGGATTGGGAATCTAGTAAAGCCATTTGTACAAAAAATGATTCGGCACTGTTTTTGATAAAAAGCAACTGTGAAACAAACAATCGTACAAGTAACAATTACAAATACTTAAACTCGTTGACGGGATGGCTCTGAGTCATTCCGTCAGCTTTATATATTATGCCAACCATAATCAGACAAATACAACAAACTGACAATAAGCCTTTGGCCAAACTGATCAGAAAGGTTTTTCGCGAATTTAGTATAGACAAACCCGGAACAGTGTATACCGACCCCACCACCGACAACCTGTTTGACTTGTTTCAGACTAAAAAATCGGCATATTGGGTGGCTGTGGAAGATGGAGTTTTACTGGGTGGTTGCGGCATCTATCCCACCGAAGGACTTCCCGAAGGCTGTGCTGAGCTGGTAAAGTTTTATTTATCGGCCGATGCCAGAGGAAAAGGAATCGGCCAATTGCTGTTGCAACTTTGTATCAACACAGCAAAAGGAGATGGATTCACCCAATTGTACCTGGAAAGTTTTCCCGAACTGGCCAAAGCAGTGAGCATGTATGAAAATGCCGGATTTGAATATCTAAACGGCCCATTGGGAAACTCCGGACATCACGCCTGCACCATTTGGATGACACTGGACCTGAGTTGATCCCCTTCATATAAAAAACGATCCAACACATCTCTCCGGCTGAGCTGAGCCGACAGATCTTTATTCCAAAACAGGCTTCCAACATTCATTTTTGTTTTGAAGTCAAAACATTTTTTCACTCAAAACGTTTATGGAGTTAGGGTTTATACCAAAACAAGGTGACATTTTGCTACTTTTAAGCCCCATATTAATATAATACAGACCAAAACCACTATATCTTAAAAAGATTAGTGACCCAAAAGAATTTCTCAAATACAGATTTTTCCGAATAAATAGGTTTTTAGTTTTTACATTGAAATACTACTCAAAAGTAATATTAAGTTTAACTTTAAAAAACAATTTATGAAACAATCATTGCTTGACAAGTTCATGAGCAAAAAAGGTTTATCATCGGCCTTTTGGATAGTTGCTCTCGTGATGGTATCCATGTTGATTTACTACACGGCAAATCTTCAAAAAGAGGTACCTCCCATTCCACAACAAGTAAAAGCTGAAAATGGTGAAGTGCTGTACACCTACAACGATGTGGTGGCCGGCAAAGGCTTATTTCAGGAGTTCGATCTTACAGACTGGGGAACCATGCTGGGGATGGGAGCCTATATTGGGCCTGACTTTAGCACCGATTTTCTTCATTATCGCGCCACTTATCTTTACGATTATTACGGAGAACAATTATATGGCAAGAAAAATAAAGACTTAACCGTTATCGAAAAAGGTGCTGTAAAAGAACGTGTAAAACAAGACATAAAAAAACAAACTGCACTTTTGACCGGGACAACGGTTTATACCAATGCCTCGGCTGCAGCATACAAAGAAAATGTAAAGTACCTGACTAATATGTTAGTCAATGGTGATCATACGCGGGCTTTCAAAGGCGGGGTAATCAGACCTGACGAGGCTGTGAAGATAGCCGCATTTATTGATTGGGGACAACTGGTTGCATCTTCGTTGCGCACCGGAACAGAAAGGACCTGGTCGAATAACTGGCCGGCAGAACCACTAATTGACCAAAACCTGACTTTCAATTCGCACAAAGTTTCGCTTTGGGAATTTCTTATCCTATGGAGCCTGACAATCTTTGTAATTTTTCTTTCGTACGAATATCTATTCAAAAAAGAGGTTGACGAAAAGCTGGAAGAACCCATGCAGGTAAAAAGCATATACCCATCGCAGAAAAAACTGCTGAAGTATATACCCATTGTAGCCGGATTATTCTTAGTACAACTAATATTAGGCGGCTATTTATCGCACATCTACACTGAGCCCGGCAAAGATTTTATTTTATCCCAATCCATAATCCCATTTAATGTATTGAGATCCATGCACACGCAACTGGCCATTTTATGGGTAGCTGTAGGTTGGCTGGTAGGTGGATTGGTTATTGCACCTTGGGTTGCCAACCGCGACCATAAATATCCCTGGTTGGTTGATATCCTGTGGCTGGCATTGCTGGTAGTGGCAGTGGGCAGCATAATCGGATTGTATCTGGGTGCAACGGGACATATGCGCGATGTATGGTTTTGGCTGGGAAACCAAGGCCGGGAATACATCAACCTCGGTCGCGTGTGGGCCATTGGATTGGTCGTTGGGTTGGTATTTTGGTTTTTACTCATTATATCGCTTATCCGGAAATCGGCTGCAAATAATCCGATCGTGAATACGATTATCTGGTCGGCTTTTGCCATTGCCACCCTTTATCTGGCCGGCATGATGCCAATAAACAAGATTATACCCAATTACACGGTAGACGATTATTACCGTTGGTGGGTAATCCATTTGTGGGTAGAGCTTACTTTCGAACTGTTTGCAGCGGGCGTTATTGCATTCTTTACCGTTTCGTTGGGATTAATTACCCATAAAACGGCAGTCCGGGTCATGTTCTTCGAATTGTTCCTCATTTCATTAAGCGGAACCTTAGGGGTAGGACACCATTACTTTTGGCAGGGACTTGACGAATACTGGATTGCCATAGGCGGCATATTCTCAGCCCTCGAACCACTTCCGATTGCCTTAATGATTGTTGAGGCTATGAAGAATGAACGGGAGAAAGTACACTCGGGCGAGAATTTCAGTTTTACGATTCCATTTATGTGGATTGCAGGTTCGGCAGTACTAAACTGGATTGGCGCCGGGTTCTTCGGCATGGTGATAAATACCCCTACCATTAGCTATTATGCACATGGCACTTATTTAATCATGCCTCACGGACACGTTGCATTACTGGGTGCATTTGGTTACATCTCCATTGCATTCCTTTACATGACTTCCAGGGCTAACGCATTAGCCAATAATTATGCGTGGAATGACAAAATCAGCAAATATGGTTTCTGGATCCTGACCATTGGCACGTTGCTGTACGCTGTACCGACCTATATTCTCGGCATACATCAAGCGCAGGTGGCTATGGAATCGGGTTACTTCTTTGCCCGCATGCGGGAAGCTATCGAAGGACTTCGTTTCTGGATGTGGATTCGTATTTTGCCCGATGGATTAATGATTCTCGGAGGAGCAATAATTTTCTATGACTTAGTGCAGAAAACCTTCTTTGCCCAAAAGATAAACAGACTGTAAGCAACTGGAAAACAAACAGGCATCATACGGGAATATTGAAATCAATATTCCCGTATTTACTTTTTAAATCAAACTTTTATGTCAGAATTTACAAACACTTCAGAATTCAGAGCCGCCGAGCTGGCTGAATATATGCTTGGCTTATTGGGAGGTCAAAATGGACTGCATTTAATTGAGAAACACAGGATAAAAACAGACAAGTTTATCCCGCAAGATATTGTGAATGCATTTGACATTTTGATAGACAAGCAAGTTCCAATTGAAGACCTGAAGTTTGTGTCCAACAAGCTATTCAATATCTTGTATCAAACCCTGCTGGCTTATCCGGCCCTGAGTCCCAAAGAAGACTCGGTGCTAAACCTGTTGATAGCCGACAATGCGCTGGCACTTCAAAAGCTCAAAGATACGCGCGAGTTTATCAAAGGAATCAACAAAAAAATTGAACCGGAATTGCTGGTTGAGTTGGCAAAAAGATTTGAGGAAATAGAAAAATTCGGCCTCCATTACACAGTTATTGAAAACGTGGTTTTTCCGTTGCTCGAAACCAAGTGGGCTCATCACAAGTGCGTGAAAATTATGTGGTCTTTCCACGATGACATCCGGCGGAATATTCGTAAAATGATTGATTCCCTGACGGAAGGAAACATTGACCTGAAAGAGTTTAATAACCTGAGCGGACTTATCTTTTTCAATCTGAATACAATTATACTTCGGGAGGAAAAAATCATTTTCCCAATAATTCTCGAAACTTTCCCGGACGAAACCATGCAGGATATGTTCCAACAAACGCTGGAAATAGGATTGCCGTTTGCCGAAATAAAAAAAACGGTTAAGGTGGAAGACAAAAAATTGTTTGCCTCTGAGGATAAAGTGCATTTGCCAACCGGAGTTTTGTCGGTTGAACAATTCAATTTGATATTTAATTACCTGCCGGTTGATATCACGTTTGTCGACGAGCATGATACGGTACGCTTTTATTCCAATCCACCCCATCGCATTTTCCCACGCACACCAGCCATTATCGGCCGGAAAGTGCAATTCTGTCATCCGCCGGAAAGTGTACACGTGGTAGAAAAAATTGTGAACTCGTTTAAAACGGGGGAAAAAGATGTGGCCTCATTTTGGTTTCATATGGGGCCCCGGTTCATTCTGATTCAGTACTTTGCAGTGAGGAATGCCCAACAGGAATACAAAGGGACGCTGGAAGTTTCGCAAGAGATTTCGGAAATTCAGGCTATTTCCGGCGACCGGAAGCTGTTGGACTGGTAAGAGGCAACAACAAAAGCATTTAATTTGCTAAAAATGACAGGGTTCAGTGTTTTTTATCTGAAATATTAGTTGCTAAAGCGAGTGCTGTATTATATTTGCCAAGCAATATTACTCAACATCCATTTACCTTAAATTTCGCGTTATGAAAACCTCAGATGAATCAGCCGCTTTATCTGAACGGCTAAAGAGAGAGTATTTATTTAACATGACCGATACCAAGTTGCTTCTCGAGATTTACAACGACCAGGTAAACGTCAAGCAATTGGTGGAAAATGAACTTAAAAGCAGAGGATTAAATGGAAAAGGTGACTACATCGGATTGGGAAACTAGATGATTAATCACACTTAGCACAAAAAAAGGGAATGCATAATTCAATGCATTCCCTTTTTTTAATCTCTGATAAGATGAAGCTAAAATCGGTTTTCCGTCTCATTATCCTCCAACTAAAGCAGGAGGTTTTGCCATATCATTTGCTAGTCTTACTGAAAATTTCAATTCTATTGAACAAAACGTATTATAATTTGGTTTGAAGTTGTATATTTGTAAAATATTTTCGAAAAACAACGATAAAACAATGATACAGGAATTTCGGGTAAAGAATTTTATGTCATTCAAAGATGAGCAAGTCTTATCTTTTGAGGCAACGGCAGATACTACATCGCTTGAATATTTAACTTATGAAGTTAAACCAAATTTAAGGTTACTTAAAATGGCTATTATTTATGGCGCAAATGCTTCTGGGAAAACAAATTTATTGTTTGCAATTGAGACTCTTTTAAGATTGCTTCGCATACCAAGAAGTAGAAAGTCAGAAAACATCTATTTTGAACCATTTGCATTCACAGAAAATGAACCGACTGAATTTAAAATAACATTTTATATTGAAAAAGTAAAGTAT
>Ga0318568_10000008_pt1 | contig 75215 bp, 60 predicted proteins | sample GRESIP088b5f21_FD_203690 | JGI IMG/M metagenome (GOLD analysis project Ga0318568, IMG submission 203690) | Tropical soil microbial communities from Luquillo Experimental Forest, Puerto Rico - GRE.SIPMG.088b5f21 | ecosystem: Environmental > Terrestrial > Soil > Tropical forest > Bulk soil...
AAATTCACCATTAGACTTACGTTTGTGGTAATTTTAATCAAATAGACGAATTAAAACTCACCAAAATTAATATTTACCGTTAATTCATGGATAATTTAGCTGAATTAGCAAGAAATAATCGTGAATATAGCAAATTCATACAGCACATCGAACATGCAATTTAAGCAAGCCATGAACTATTGCTTTTGAGCAACAAGTATAAATTGCTCGTAATCGGAGATTTCACCCTTAATTCTTTCTCTTGAAAGTGTATTGTATGTATAAACAGTCAGAATTTTAAAACCAGCCTTTTCAAATTGTCCGGACAATTGTTTTGTATCAAAACCACGATGAGGTATCTCTTCAAAGCGGTGGAAAGAACCATCCTCAGACCGAATATCCCCAACAACGATTATGGCATCCGGAGTAGTTATGCCGTACAAATGACCCAAGGCTTTGTCAATATCAGGAATATGATGAAAAGCCATACATGAAAACACCAAATCTATATCTTGTTTTTGATAACTGAAGACTTCCCCATGCACAATCTCGATTGCCGCATTCTCATTGATTTTACTCCTTAAAATTTCTAACATCGACTGCGAAGTATCTTCAAAAACAATTGAACTCACTTTTGGAAAAACCTGAAGTCCGACTAAACCCGTCCCTGCGCCAATTTCGAGTACTTTCCAGTCACTCCGCAACATTACATTACGCAATAATTCTTGCACGAAAATTTGAGTCATTCTCATTTTTTCCGGGCTATCCCATTCAGATGCCCGGCTTGCAAAACTATCAATCATACTTTTTTACCCTTTTATAGTTTTAAATCAAAGCAGTATAACTCATTTTTAAACCAATTTGTTTTTACTAATTCCGTTAATGTAACGACTCTTATTTTTATTGTTTAATGAGACAAAAAGTGTTACATTTGTAGTTTTTAAGCCAAGTTGAGTTCCGATTTCAAATCAAACAGTTCACAAACAATATGAAAAACCTATTAAAAACAAGTATTATGGCAATAGCCGTTGTGGCAGCAACTACTGTTGCGAATGCCGAAACCCCGATCATTGGCAAACAATTGCCAAAAATAACGAATAAACTCATGACTCCCGAAGTCCTTTGGTCATTTGGGCGCGTGGCAGGAGTTCAGGTTTCACCCAATGGAGCAAAAATCCTTTACAGCGTATCGTATTACAGCATTGCAGAGAACAAAGGAAATTCAGAAATCTTTGTTATGAATACTGACGGTTCTGACAAAAAGCAAATCACCAAAACAGCAACCCGAGAAGCTGCTGCTAAATGGATGAAGGATGGCGAACATATTGCCTTTTTGTCATCTGAGACTGGCAGCATGCAATTGTGGACAATGAAAGCCGATGGCAGCGACCGCAAACAAATAACCAATCGCAAAGATGGAATCAACGATTTCAATTTTTCTCCCGACGAAACAAAATTACTCTTCGTTGCCGATGTGAAATACGGAGAACGCACTGTGGATAAATATCCAGACCTGCCAAAAGCAAGTGGTGTTATTGTTACCGATTTGATGTACAAGCACTGGGATGAATGGATACAAACTGTTCCACATCCATTTATTGCTGACCTAAAAAACGGGAAAATAGAAAACGAAGTTGATATTCTGAAAGGCGAACCTTATGAGAGCCCCATGAAACCTTTTGGAGGAATAGAACAACTAGCTTGGAGCCCTGATGGAAAAACAGTAGCTTATACTTGCAGAAAAAAAACCGGAAAAGAATATGCCCTTTCTACCAACTCAGATATTTATTTCTATAACCTAGAAACAAAAAAAACTGAAAATAAAACTCAGGGCATGATGGGCTACGATCAGAATCCAACATTCTCGCCTGATGGGAAATGGCTGGCATGGGAAAGCATGGAGCGCGATGGTTACGAAGCAGACAAAAACCGTTTGTTTATACTAAATCTTCAAACAGGCCAGAAAACGGATCTCTCAGCTAATTTCGATCAAAGTTCAACAGGGCTGAGCTGGACTGCCGACAGCAAATCAATTTATTTCGTAAGTTGCTGGCATGCACTGACGCAGATTTACCGCGCTGACATTGCCGACAAAAAAATAACTCAGATAACGAAAGGGGTTCAGGATTATTCATTTGTAGCTCCGCTAAAAAACAAACTCATTGGAGTTAAGCATTCTATGAGCAAACCTGACGAAGTTTATGCTATCAATCCCAAAACAGGATTGGAAACAGAACTTTCGTTTGAAAACAAAGAAATCCTGGCACAGCTTGAGATGGGAAAAGTAGAAGAACGTTGGATAACAACCACAGACAACAAACAAATGCTAACTTGGGTTGTCTACCCTCCCAATTTTGACAAAAACAAGAAATATCCCACGTTACTATTCTGCGAAGGTGGTCCACAATCCACCGTTAGTCAATTCTGGTCCTATCGTTGGAATTTACAATTGATGGCTGCCAACGGTTATATTGTGGTTGCTCCAAATCGTCGTGGACTTCCAAGCTTTGGAATGGAATGGCTGGAACAAATCAGCGGTGACTACGGCGGCCAAAACATGAAGGATTATTTCTCAGCCATTGATGCATTAGCAAAAGAGCCATACGTGGATAAAGATAAATTAGGCTGCGTAGGTGCTAGCTACGGTGGTTTCTCTGTATATTGGCTTGCCGGACATCACGAAAAACGCTTCAAAGCATTCCTAGCCCACGATGGCATGTTCAATTTGCCGCAACAATATCTCGAAACCGAAGAAATGTGGTTTGTAAACTGGGATTTGGGTGGTGCATACTGGGATAAAACCAATGCTATTGTCCAACGCTCGTATGCCAATTCACCACATTTGTTTGTAGACAAGTGGGACACCCCGATTCTGGTCATCCACGGCGAAAAAGATTATCGCATCCTTGCCTCTCAAGGTATGGCGGCTTTCAATGCAGCTATTCTGCGTGGCGTTCCCGCAGAAATGTTGATTTTCCCTGACGAAAACCATTGGGTGCTTCAACCTCAGAATGGCATCCTCTGGCAACGTACATTCTATAACTGGCTAGATAAATGGCTAAAATAAACCACTAAATTTCGCGAAATATCAAACTCCCATTTTGTCGTAAAATGGGAGTTTTTTATTGCCCTGAAATGAAATTTATTGGAATCCTGAAATATTTCAGGTTCAATAAACTTCCGAATTGAGTCAATTGCGTATTTTTACATCAACAAAGAATTTATCCAGCAGCAGAATGCAACGTTTTCAACCTCTCCAGCATCTTATAAAAAGAATATGGAATTAAAGACCAGAATAACCGATGAACTGGAATTGATTGCTGCATGCAAAAAAGGGAAATCGTGGGCTCAAAAAAGAATCTACGAACTGCATGCACCGATCATGATGAGCGTTTGCGTCCGGTATGTAAACGATCGGGAAACAGCTCGCGACCTATTGCAAGATGGTTTTATCAAAGTATTCACAAAGATTGACTCTTATTCGGGAACAGGCTCATTTGCCGGTTGGATCAGACGTATTTTTGTTACCACCGCACTTGAATATCTCCGGCAGAATGACACATTGAAACAAAGCGAAAGTATTGAAGAATATGGAAATTACATCGAAAGCAACGATGTTACTGTACTGGAAAAAATATCTGCAGATGATTTAATGACCTGCATAGCTGCACTATCGGATGGATACCGGACTGTATTCAATTTGTATGCTATCGAAGGCTATTCACATACCGAAATTGCAGAGATGCTGCATATAGCCGAAGCTACATCACGATCACAATTTATGAGAGCCCGTAAAATCCTTCAAAGAAATGTACAATCATTAATCGGACAAGACTATGCAAAACAATATAAATAATAACCAAGACACTTTTGATAATATTCTCCGGCAAAAACTGGAAAATTATCAATCGCCCGTAGATGCCGATTGCTGGACAGAGATTGAAGAACGCTTAAAGTCAAAGAAAAAAAGGAAAATAATTCCATTTTGGTTTTGGCTATCAGGCGGCGCTGCAGTGGCCATGCTGACCTTACTCCTCACCATTCATTTACCTTCAGATTCTCTAAAGTATATCGGGGAAACAAAAAGCAAAACTATTCAGCAAAAGAAGATTGAAACTAAACAGATAGCAAAACATCAAACTGGAAGATTAAATGTAACAGAAAAAATTACAACTGATTATTTTGCCCTTGAACAAACTGCCAAGAAGAAACAGACAGCTAAGGAAAAGGAGATTTCACAGAACCAAATCACTAATAACGACTCGTCAAAAAACAACAAGACCACAAAAGAAGCTATTGTCGTAAATTCAAACAAAGAACAGCTATTGACTCAAAGAGCTATCGAAAGTAAAGACACAACAGTCAGCAGAGATAAACCAACAAGGTTTATTCCTGAAAATTTAGCCGAACCTACAAAAGATGAACCAAGCACAAAACCTAAGAACAAGCAAAACTGGTTGTTAGCTGCTTCATTCGGATCGGGAGGAAGCATATCTGGTTTAAACAGTGGAAATGGTTATACATATGCAAGCAATGGAAAAGACTATCTGACAAATGCGTCTGCCAATTATAGCAACATCCTAGCTTCAAACGATTTTTCTCAGAAAAATTACCTGTCACCCATATCATTTGGATTAACAGTAAGAAAAAATCTCAACAAGACGCTGGGTTTAGAAACAGGATTGATATATACTTACCTCTTGTCCACTTTCGAAAATTCCGGCATGCAGCATTCTGATGCAAAATTGCATCTTCATTATATTGGCATTCCCGTCAATCTAGTGGCTGGCATTTGGGGAAATTCGAAATGGGAATTGTATTTATCGGCTGGAGCTATGGCAGAAAAAGGAATACAGTCTGTCTATACCCAAAACCAGTATTTTGGAAATATGGTGCAAACCACTACTGCAAAAACCAAGATTGACGGATTGCAATGGTCGGTTAATGGAGCAGTTGGTTTAACCTACAAAGTACAACGAAATTGGGGAATTTTTTTCGAGCCTAAAGTCTCTTATTTCTTTGACAACAATCAACCGGTTAGTGCCCGAACAGAAAATCCCGTATCGATTGGACTGACTGCCGGAGTCAGGTTACAGCTGAAATAGAGACACAATTATCTTATTTAAATGATCTAGAATATGAAAAAGCTTTATTATTTATTCAGTTTAGTAGTTTTCATGCTGATCGGCTGCGAATCGGTTGTTACCGAAACAGTAACATACAAAATTAATGAGCCTGTTTTTATGTCAACCGAAACTTTCAGAAACTCAGTGAAAGTAACAAGCGAAAAACACCCAATTAGCAATATTGGCAAAATGTGTTTTTATAACGACTATCTCTACATTTCCGAGCCAGAACAAGGAATTCACATTATCGACAACCGAAATCCATCTAACCCACAGGCTGTTGGATTTATAAAATTGTTGGGAAATGCCGATATTGCTATCCGTAACGATAAATTGTATGCAGATTCTTACATTGATCTAGTCTGGTTCGATGTATCAAATCCCGCTTTGCCCGAATTAAAGGGAAGATTAGATTCCATATTTCCAACAGGAATCCCAATGACTCAAAATCAATATGGAATTGATTACAATGCAAGCTTCTCTGGTTTAAATAAAGGCATAATTGTTGGCTGGGAATTGAAGGAAAGAACTGAGAAAGTTTCACATTACACCGGTGGCTATTGGGGTGGCGTAGCATACAATGATCTTCTAACAACTAGTTCCAACAATAACAATGGAACCGACACAGGATTAAATGGATCCATGTCTCGTTTCAGCATTTACAATGACCATCTATACTCTGTAATAAATAATTACATGAATATATTTGATTTAAGCACTGAAAAGCCAACTAAAGCCGGAGTAAATTTATATATTGGAAGAAGCGTAGAAACCATTTTTAGCTACAAAGACAATATGTTTATGGGAACTCCTACTGGTTTGCTTATTTACTCGGTAAAAGATCCTTTAAAGCCAGTATTTCAATCAGCATTGACACATGTCTATGGTTGCGATCCTGTGGTGGTTGAGAATGATTTAGCCTACGTCACGATTCATTCAGGGAACTTATGTGGACAAAACAGCAACGAATTATTTATTGCAGATGTAAGCGACGTAAAAAAACCAAAACAAATCGTTTCATACACCATGACAAACCCCAAAGGACTTGGAATAGATAATGGCAAGCTGTTTTTATGCGACGATGGATTGAAAGTTTACAACAACAGTGATCCACAAAAATTAATGTCAAATCAACTTGCATACTTTAAAAACATAGCGGGATTTGATATCATTGTCCACAACAACATTGCCATGATGATTGCCGACGATGGCATTTATCAATACGACTATTCAGACATTAATAACATAAAATTACTAAGCAAACTACCTATATCCAAATGACTACAACAAAAAAAAGGGAAGCAGTTGCTTCCCTTTTTTTGTTCAAATCTAAAATTATCCGTAGATAATTTTGCCATGTTCGTCTCTGAATTCCTCAAAGCTTTTATTGTATTGTTCCATAGCACGATAGCTCATAGCCATACTAGAAAAGCCGCCGTCGTGATAGAGATTTTGCATAGTCACCTTACGGGTCAAATCGCTAAACATGACAACACAATAATCGGCACAATCTTCTGCAGTTGCATTGCCTAGTGGGGACATACGTTCCGAAAAGTCAAGCAATCCATCCATACCCTTTACTCCACTACCGGCAGTTGTTACAGTTGGCGATTGCGAAATTGTGTTCACGCGAACATTGTGTTCGCGACCATAAATGTATCCAAAGCTCCGGGCTATTGATTCCAACATTGATTTAGCATCAGCCATGTCGTTATAACCGAAAACAGTGCGTTGAGCAGCCATATACGAAAGAGCTACTACCGAACCCCACTCGTTGATGGCATTCAGTTTTTTTGCCACTTGGAGCGTTTTGTGAAACGAAATCGCTGAAATATCAAGCGTTGTATTCAACATATCATAGTCCAAATCGTCGTAAGTACGCTTTTTGCGAACATTGGGCGACATGCCAATAGAGTGCAAAACAAAATCGATTTTTCCGCCCAACGCTTCCATGGATTCTGTAAAAACTCGTTCAAGATCTTCCACATTTGTTGCATCAGCAGGAATTAGTTTTGCATTCAGCTTTTCAGCCAAATCGTTTGTCGTTCCCATTCTCACAGCAAGCGGAGTGTTCGACAAAGTTATAATTGCACCTTCTTCTACAGCACGTTCAGCCACTTTCCATGCGATAGACATGTCGTTCAACGCGCCAAATACAATACCTCGTTTACCTTTTAATAAATTGTTACCCATTTTTTTATAGTTAGTCGTTTAAACAATGAAACAGCATCGATTAAGAAAAGTTTCTTTGTGAAAACAAAATTTCAGCACAAAGATACTCAAAATGTGCAGTAAAATAAAATAAATGATTTGCGCCATTTTACACAGCCAGTGTATTATTCTTATTATCTGCACATTAAATAGTGAAATTTTAGATATATTTTATTGGATTCATAGTTGAACTACAGTTCTCGAATATTTTGGTTTGGTTTCAAATATTTTATTTGGGAGATTTGCATTATTTTACACCCAGATCGAACCAATAGCTATTAGCCTCATAATCTGCCACCACATCCGTCGTGTTAACAAAACGGAAATTATTCAGAAGCATTGAAACATCTTGCCTCAAGAGGATCAATGCATTTTCCGTCAAATCCTTTCTGAATCCACTTTCTTCTTGTTGAGACACAAGCTCCATCGAAAAAATACGGCTCATTAGCTGTCCAAATTCCACGAGTTTACGTTGTGTAAGTTGTCCGTCAAATTCAAAACGAACTAAATCCCGTATTCTATCAGCAATGCGTGGAGTCAGCTCTTTCAAGTATTGATATAAATCGGTCTCTTTCGCCGTTTTCATCATTTTTATAACCGAATCGGCAATTTGATGGAATAGAATATCGTTAGATCCCTCAAAAATCTGAAACGGACGACTGTCGACAACACCACGCCCCGCAATGTGATTCAGTTTATAGCCCTTCCCTCCTACCAACTGAAGTAAATATTGGGCAGATTCCTGCATCATATCCGTAGTGACACTTTTAATCACATTTGCCTCAAAGCCCAATGGAGACAAATCATTCTCAACATCGGCGATTTGACCCGATTTCAAGCAAAAAGCAGAGCAAATTGTAAAATTAGCCTGCATCCTTGAAAGACGTGCTTGCACCTGATCATAAGTAAACAAACTTTTATTCCCTACGAGACGATGTTTTGTATGTGTTATGGCCTCATCCAACATTCGTTTAATGAAGCCAAGTCCCATAGCCGGAAATTGAAACCGACTCCGGTGGAGCAAATCAAGCAACATCTTAACACCTGTTGTTTGCGGAATAAGGCGTTGATTATCGGGAATCCGAACATCCAGATGGTTTCTTCCATACGGAATCTGATACAAACCCAGATTTTCGAAATATTCCTCTACAACAATATTTTGATTGGGAGCCTTTACATCGCACATAAACATTTCAATATCGCGCATCAAACTACCTGATTCAGATTTTCTCCTTGCAGTCAGTAACCAAAAGTCAGCCATGCCGGTTAAGCCTTGCCAGTGTTTTTTACCTTGGATATGATGAATGCCGTTTTTTTCTGTAACCGAAGTCTGCATACTCAAGGCATCGCTGCCAAAATCGGGCTCGGTAATCATCAATCCCCCCATGCTTTCATTATTGAGAAATCGGTCAAAAACGACTTGTTTTGCAGAATTCTGCCCATATTTCGTGAATGGTTGAATAAAAAGAGCATTATTAATCCCCAACGTTAGTGACAGGGCTAACGACTCATAAGATGCTGCTGAAATAAAGGCTATGTTTTCTTTTACGGATCCGCCAAAGCCTCCGTATTGACGCGGAATGGTCAGTGCAAGCGGATTGGTAGACATGAGTTCAGTCAGAACAGCGGGTGGAATCCCTCGGGTACTGCAGAAGATGTCAATTTTATCTTCTGCATGAAAAGCCCGTTTCATACTGGCTTTAAAATCTTCTAAAAACTCAGGAAAGGATTTGTTATTAAAGGGAAATTCTTTGATTGAACTTGTATTGAAATATTGGTTCTGTGACATTTAATTATATTTGTTTTAATTCTTTTGCTGGCAATAGGCCAACAAAGACGTAAAACAAAACTAAAGCCCTTTTGTTTCGAACACTAGAAAAACAAAATCGGTTCAAAAACAAATTGTTTTTGAACCGATCCAAATATAACACGGTATATTTTATTTGTTTACCTGAAATTTTTTGTTGCCATTCTTGATAAAGTCAACAATCTGTTTAGCGGCAGCAATTCCAGCATTAATGTTTGCTTCAGCTGTTTGAGCACCCATCTTCTTTGGAGTTGTAAAATAACGCGCTCCCACTTTCTCTTTCATTTCGGCATCATTCCCGGGAACTATGTCAGTCACGTATTTAAAATCAGGACGTGATTCCATAAACTGGAGAATTTCCGCTTCGTGGATAACTTCTTTGCGAGCCGTGTTCACCAAAACAGCACCTTTAGGCATGCGGCTAAGCAAGGCTGCGTTTATCGATTGCTTGGTTTCTGCAGTGGCAGGGATGTGCAATGAAACTATATCCGATACAGAATATAATTCCTCAACCGATGAAACTGCTTTTACACCGTCTTTTTCAATAACCTCAGTTGGGCAAAAAGCATCGTATGCGTACAATTCCATACCAAATCCTTTAGCTACGCGAGCTACATTGCGTCCAACGTTTCCGTAAGCATGAATACCCAGTTTTTTGCCCATTAACTCTGTTCCGGAAGTTCCATTATAAAAATTACGAACAGCAAAAACCAACAATCCAAAAACCAGTTCGGCAACAGCATTGGAATTTTGACCCGGCGTATTCATCACACAAACTCCGGCAGCAGTTGCAGCTTCCAAATCCACATTGTCGTAACCGGCACCTGCACGAACAACTATTTTCAATTGTTTGGCAGCAGCAATTACCTCTGCATCGATTATGTCACTACGAATAATAATAGCATTAGCATCGGAAACCGCATCGAGCAATTGTTGTTTTTCTGTATACTTTTCAAGCAAAGCCAATTCAAAGCCTGCTGCTTCAATTTCTTGACGGATTCCGTCAACAGCAACTTTTGCAAAGGGTTTATCTGTAGCAATAAGAACTTTCATAGATTTATCTTTTAATAAAAAACAGGCACTAAAGCGCCTGTTTTCTCAAATTGTTTTATTTATGCGTGTTGTTTTTCGAATTCCTGCATGCAATCAACCAATGCCTGAACACTTTCAATTGGCAATGCATTATAAGTAGAAGCACGGAAACCGCCTACCGAACGATGACCTTTGATACCTACCATTCCACACTCAGAAGCGAATTTCTGGAAATCAGCCTCTAATTCTTTGTATTCAGGTTTCATAACAAAACAAATATTCATGCGAGAACGATCTTCTTTGGCTGCCGTTCCTACAAAAATTTTGCTGTTATCGATAGCATTGTAGAGCAACTCTGCTTTAGCAATATTCTTCTTTTCCATTTCTGCCAAACCGCCATTTGCCTTCAACAAACGCAATGTTTCCAGTGCGCTATAGATAGGTAAAACCGGAGGCGTGTTAAACATAGAGCCATCGGCAATATGAGTTTTATAATTAAGCATTGTAGGAATATAACGCGATACTTTTCCAAGCAACTCGTCTTTGATAATCACGAAAGCCATACCCGCAGGAGCCAAATTCTTTTGAGCACCACCGTAAATCATTCCGTATTTAGAAACATCCATTGGGCGTGAGAAAATATCTGAAGACATATCAGCAATCAAAGGCACCGGAGAATCGATATCAGTTAGTATTTCTGTACCGTAAATGGTATTATTTGTTGTAATATGAAAATAATCAGCATCAGCAGGAATCACATAATCTTTAGGAACAAAAGTATAATTTGCATCTTTAGAAGAAGCAACTTCTACCACCTCTCCAAAGCCTTTAGCTTCTTTCATTGCTTTGTTTGCCCAAACTCCTGTATTTAAATAGGCCGCTTTTTTTTCAAAAAGGTTAAATGGAATCATGCAAAATTGCAAACTGGCTCCACCCCCCAAGAAAAGAACCGAGTAACCTTCTGGTATATTTAGTAACTCTTTAAATAGTGCTACTGTTTCGTTCATTACCGCTTCAAAATCTTTTGACCGGTGACTTATTTCCAATACAGACAATCCAGACCCATTCAAATCTAATACAGCCTGAGCTGTTTTTTCGATAACTTCACGAGGTAAAATAGAAGGTCCGGCATTAAAATTATGTTTCTTCATACAATAAATTAATATATTTGTTTGATAGTTTTACCACTAAAAAAAGGAAGCACAAAAGTACTGTTTTTTTTAGTTTCGACCGCCAAAAATGGGTTTTTATAACATTTTTAGGCTAAAAACTTATAGTCATACATACGCACATCCGTATATGAATAAATATGCATATTTAATGACACAGATATTTTATTTCTGTGCAAAAATTTGCACTTATCTCCCTAATAATTCCCATATCTTAAAAAACAAAGTCTGTATTCAAAGTCCGGGCTCATCACAAAAACAACAAATGGCGAGTATAAACTCACCATTTATTATTTTATTTCGAATAATCGCAAACCTATTTGCCCATAATAATCCTTTTCACCTCATTTAGTTTATTCAGGGCTTCTACCGGAGTCAGGTTATTAATGTTCAGATTTTTGATTTCGTCACGAATTTGTTCCAGAACCGGATCATCTAATTTGAAAAAGCTGAGTTGAAATCCTTCCCGCTGCTCAGCTATATCTCCAACAGGCTTCGCAATACCCGACTGACGGTTGTCTGTTTCCAGTTGTTTAAGAATTTGTTCCGAACGCTTCACAATACTGTGAGGCATTCCAGCCATTTTTGCTACATGGATACCAAAGCTGTGCTCACTGCCACCCCGGATGAGTTTCCGAAGAAAAATCACTTTTTTATCCACTTCCTTCACCGACACATTGAAGTTTTTGATGCGGTGGAATGATTTTTCCATTTCGTTCAACTCATGGTAATGTGTCGCAAAAAGGGTTTTTGCCCTACAAGCTCCATGTTCGTGAATGTATTCCACGATAGCCCAGGCAATGGAAATACCGTCATAAGTACTTGTCCCGCGGCCTAACTCATCGAAAAGAACCAGACTACGATTCGACAAATTATTCAAAATGCTTGCCGCCTCATTCATCTCCACCATAAAAGTTGACTCGCCTTGCGAAATATTATCACTCGCACCAACCCGGGTAAAAATTTTATCGACAACTCCGATCTTTGCACTCTCTACCGGCACAAAGCAACCTATCTGAGCCATGAGCGTGATAATGGCTGTTTGACGAAGCAAAGCTGACTTACCCGACATATTAGGTCCGGTAATGATGATAACCTGCTGCGTTTCTCCATCCAAATACACATCGTTGGAAATATAGGTTTCGCCAATCGGAAGTTGTTTTTCGATTACCGGGTGGCGGCCTTGCTTGATCTCGAGCACATCGGTATCAGTTACTTCCGGACGAACATATTTATTTTCTGCAGAAACTTTAGCAAAAGAAAGCAAGCAATCCAGCTGGGCAATAAGATTGGAATCCAGCTGAATAGCTGTAATATAATCAACCAAACCCAGAACCAACTCGTTGAAAAGACGGGTTTCTATCGCCAGAATCTTTTCCTCAGCTCCCAGGATTTTTTCCTCATACACTTTCAGCTCCTGTGTAATATACCTTTCTGCACTTACAAGCGTTTGTTTACGAATCCACGTTTCAGGCACTTTATCTTTGTGCATATTTCGCACTTCAATATAATAGCCGAACACATTGTTAAAACTAATTTTCAAGCTTGAAATACCTGTTTCCTGACTTTCACGTTCTTGTATTTGCTGCAGAAAATCCTTTCCTGAGAATGCCAATTGACGCAATTCGTCCAAATCAGCATCAACGCCGGGTTTTATAACACCACCACGATGAATAAAATTAGGCGGATCATTATCAATTTCTTTTTCAATTTTATCGGAAATAACAGCGCAAGCATTTAGCTGATCGGCTATTTTACGCAAGGTTTCATTCTCAGACCGTGAACAAGCATCCTTGATCGGTTCGATAGCTTTCAGTGCCACTTTGAGCTGAACCACCTCACGCGGATTTATCCGTCCAACCGCTACCTTGGAAATAATGCGCTCCAAATCTCCAATCAAGGCTACGTTCTGTTCAAGCAGAAGCTTGAGATCGGGATTTTTGAAGAGATATTCCACCACACTCAACCGCTCATTAATCGGTTTTACATCTTTCAACGGGAAAGCAATCCAACGTTTAAGCATACGGGCTCCCATTGGACTAATAGTCTTGTCAATCACATCGAGCAATGTTCGCGCACCTTCGTTGATAGAGCCATAAAGTTCCAGGTTGCGAACCGTAAAACGATCAAGCCAAACGAATCGTTCTTCCTCAATACGAGAAAGTTGCGTGATATGTCCAGTCTGTTGGTGATGCGTCTGGTCAAGATAATGCATAATGGCTCCTGCTGCCACCACAGCGTTCGGAAGATTGTCAACGCCAAAGCCTTTCAGATTTTTAGTTTCGAAATGCTTCAACAACCTCTCATTGGCCGAATCGGGCGTGTAAGCCCAATCTTCCAGCGCATAAGTAAAGAATTTCGTACCGAACATAGCCTCAAAATCCTTCCGTTTGCTCCGGTCAAAAAGCACTTCTTTAGGCCCAAAGCTATTGAGCAATTTATCAACATATTCCGCAGTTCCCTCGGCCACCAAAAATTCACCGGTTGAAATATCCAGAAAAGAAACTCCAATTTTATTTTTATTTATATAAACACTCGCAAGAAAGGTATTTTCTTTATGATTCAAGGTAGTATCGCTATACGAGACTCCAGGTGTAACCAACTCGGTTACACCTCGTTTAACTATTTTCTTAGTCAATTTAGGATTCTCAAGCTGGTCGCAAATGGCCACACGCATTCCGGCACGAACCAGTTTGGGCAGATAAGTATCGAGCGCATGATGTGGAAAACCGGCCAATTCTATGGTTTTACCCGAGCCATTGGCTCGTTTTGTGAGGGTAATTCCCAGCACCTGCGATGCCTTGACAGCGTCGCTAGAAAAAGTTTCGTAAAAATCCCCACAACGAAAAAGCAAGATCGCATCAGGATGCTTTGCTTTGATTTCGTTGAATTGCTTCATCATTGGGGTTTCTGCTATTTCGGAAGCCATATTCGTATCGTATAAAAACCAGACTCTCTAATGGAGAAATTGGTTGGTTTATTATTTTGTAATTTAATTTGAAACCTTCCAAGAACACAAAAGTTTATGTTTCCTGGAAGGTTTTTTAATACCATATCCTGTTTTCCATCAACCAATGGATCAGACTGGTTTATTTTGGGTTTATTTAAACAATCCATTAATCGCATCTGTCATACGCGACCACAAGAATTTTTGTTTTTCGATTTTAATATTTTCTATCATATCCTCCGAACGTTGATTTGAAAAGAAATCAACCAACGCATCAGCGATTTCAGCTGGCTCAACTTTTACTACATAACCGACTTTCCCATCAGGAATGGTCTCCGCCAATCCACCAACATTAGTTACCAACATCGGTATTTCAAAATGGTATGCAATCTGACTGACACCACTTTGGGTAGCTGTACGATATGGCTGCGCCACAATATCGGCCAGGCTGAAATAGTTTCGAACCTCATTATCCGGAATAAATCCGGTACGCAATTCAACCAAGCCTTCCAGTTTCAGTTTAATGATCTGCTCAAGATACGGTTGGGGATTTTCATAAAATTCACCGGCAACTATCAACTTTACAGGAAATTGACGCAACCTTGGATCGGAAAATGCTTCCATTAACAAATCCAAACCTTTATAATGACGAATAAATCCGAAAAACAAAACATATGACTTTTGCTCATGAAGCCCAAGCTTCATGGCAGCCTCCTGCTTGGTCAGTGCACTGCCATAATGATCGTAAATCGGGTGCGGCGAAACAACCTTCGGTTTATTATCCGGATCAAAGCGCTTAATGTCATTAGCCACCGATTCGGCCATAGACACAAAACCATCCATTCCTTTTATAAAATAACGAGGAAAAAGTTTATCAAGAACAGTCGGTTCATGCGGGATCATATTATGAATAAGCCCCACCATTTTTGTCTTCGGCGAACGGGCAAATCGTGCTATTGTGCCGTAGCAAGGAGCCATAAAAGCCATCCAATAGCTGAAAATAACCATATCAGGCGATTTATCCTTGATCTTGTACCCAACCCTCATCCAGTTTAACGGATTCATTGAATGAATCATACGCGTAATCTGCAGGTCTTCAGGTGCGAGTTCTTCCGAATATTGCGATTTCCCAGGAAATAAAAACATGGGATATTGAAGCGAAAACGTAATAATTTCAACTTCATTCCCTTGCTTCACATATTCGCGCGCCAAGCGTTCATTGTAAGCAGCCAACCCACCACGATAAGGAAACGCCGTACCAACTATAATTATTTTCATAGGAATAATAAATAATATTAGACTGACAAACAAAAAATTACAAGCAACTATTCGTTCCTAGAACATGTGTTCATACTGAAAAATTCCATGAAAATAAACACATTAACTTTTTATTTAATTCCTGCAAAAGTACAAAATTATTCAATGGAGTTGCCGTTTTTTCGGACAAATTTTCTATTGGGAATATCGGCTTGCCTAATGGATTATTACATACTGCAAAAGAACGTAACCAGAAAAGGGACTGTAAAATCAACAATGAATCCATGATAAATAGAAACAATGGCAAAATCCTTACCCGAACACCGGATTATTATCGGGAAAGTAGTATCCATAGTGGTAGCTCCACCGGCTGAAATGGGAGCTAGGCTACCAAAATATTTCACCATCCATGGAGCAAAAAGCAACGTCATCACTTCCCGCATAATATTGGACAACAATGCAATTGTGCCAAGCTCGGCACCTTTGCACTGAGTAATCAGAATGCTGGACAGAGAATAATATCCAAATCCAGAACCTACTGCCAAACAATCGGTTAAACTCCGGCCTTTCAGGAAGAAACTGACTGTCAGAACACCCGCAAAAGTTCCGGCAATAGTCATGAGAGGTAAAAAAATCAATCGTGGATTTAAACTGCGAAATTGCCGGAATGAATTCGGATCATTGCCAATGCTTATTCCAACCGAAAACATCAATGCACAAAGCACATAAAAACTAACATTATGACCCAACAAGCATGAAGGAACCCAACGAAAAACCCCAAGTAGCAATCCCGTGGCAAAAAATGAAAGTATAATCAAACTGCCCTTCATTCGCTGACCGGTTTATTGCGAACTACCAGCCAAAGAAACCACGCGAAGATTACACTTCCCAGCGTACTGGCTGCCGTCAGCAAAAATGCATCAAAACCTAGCTTTCCAAATTGACGCACAACCGTCTCATTGGCTCCAACCTCCAGTCCAAGCAAAAACAATAACACCCAAATGAGCGTTAGGATCAATCGGTGAATCAACCGAATTTTTCGGCTACGAAACAAATATCCAACAGCTATTCCGGCAAGCATGCAGCCAATGACAACAAACATCATTTTATTGATTTTTAGCACAAAGATAGCTGATTAATGACAAATAATCGACTCACGCTGAATGCAGTTTCGGAATCCTGAGTGTCAAGGAGAACAAGAGAAGCATCTAATTTGCTGAATTATTGAATAAAAGTAAATTAGAATGTGCAGAAAAATGAGTAATTTTGCACCTTCAAAAAAAATTAAGGTATTAGTATCGCAAAAACTATAAATTACCAAATAATATGAGCAAAAAAGCATTACTTATGATTTTAGATGGCTGGGGAATTGGAAATCATTCCCACTCGGATGTCATCTTTAACACACCAACTCCTTACATCGATTCGTTGGTGGCAAATTATCCAAATTCGCAACTTCTAGCATCCGGAGAAGACGTTGGACTTCCTCAAGGCCAGATGGGCAACTCCGAAGTAGGGCACTTAAACATTGGAGCCGGACGCGTAGTTTACCAAGATTTAGTAAAAATCAATATCGCTTGCCGCGACAACAGCATCCTGAAAAACCCTGAAATTATCAGCGCTTATTCGTATGCCCGTGACAACAAAAAGAAAATCCATTTCTTAGGCTTGGTTTCCGACGGTGGTGTTCACAGCTCGCTAGATCACTTGTTGAAACTGATTGACATTGCCAAAGAATACAACACAGAAGCTTTTGTTCACTGTTTTATGGACGGTCGCGATACCGACCCACGCAGTGGAAAAGGATTTATAGAACAACTGGATGCCTATTCTAAAACTTCTACCACTAAAATCGCATCGATCGTTGGCCGTTACTACGCCATGGATCGCGACAAACGTTGGGATCGCGTTAAAAAATCGTATGATCTAATGGTAAGTGGAGTTGGCGAAGCCACCACCGACACTGTTGCTTCTATGCAGGCTTCTTATGACGCTGGTGTAACCGACGAATTCATTAACCCTATCGTGGCAGTGGATGCTACAGGAAAACCGCTGGCAACTATCCAAGCCGGCGATGTGGTTATTTTCTTCAACTACCGTAACGACCGTGCAAAAGAATTGACCGTTGTCCTGACTCAACAAGATATGCCGGAAGAAGGAATGCATACCATCCCGTTGGAATATTATTGCATGACTCCTTACGATTCAAGCTACAAAGGCCTGCACGTAATGTTTGACAAAGACAATGTTCAAAATACACTCGGAGAATATGTCTCAAAACTGGGATTAAAACAATTGCGCATTGCCGAGACTGAAAAATTTGCACATGTAACCTTCTTCTTCTCAGGTGGTCGCGAAAGCGAGTTTGAAGGCGAGGAACGCATCTTGGTTGCTTCTCCAAAAGTAGCGACTTACGACCTTCAGCCCGAAATGAGCGCCCCTGAAGTAGCTGATAAACTGGTAGCTGCATTGAATACAAAGAAATTTGATTTCATCGCACTTAATTTTGCCAATGGAGATATGGTTGGACACACCGGCGTATACGAAGCTATTCAAAAAGCAGTAACTACGGTTGACAATTGCGTAGAGAAAGTGGTGGAAACCGCCAAAGTTAACGATTACGAAGTAATTATCATTGCCGACCATGGTAATGCTGATTATGCCGAAAATGCTGATGGTTCACCAAATACCGCCCACTCATTGAATCCGGTTCCATTTATTTATGTAACCGAAAATAAAAATGCAAAGGTTGGAAACGGAATCTTAGCCGACGTGGCTCCTTCTATTTGTCAGATTTTGGGCATTGAACAACCAAAAGAAATGACAGGAAAAGGACTTATCCATGCATAATTAAGAATTCATGATTTATAATTAAAGATGCATTAGATTTTTCTATTGCATCTTTTTTTTAATCTAAACCCCAAGGGACAAAACATTCAAAAGAGCTAATAATCTGCATGAAACGCAAAATTATGAATCCTGAATTATGAATTATACCCCGAATAGAGTTATCTTTGTACCTCAAACACAATAAAACATGACACTGAGAACAGCACTCGAAAATCGCATCCTGGTTTTGGATGGTGCGATGGGAACCATGATACAACGCCACAAGCTCACTGAAGCCGACTACCGTGGTGAACGTTTTGCGCAATGGGAAAGCCTGTTGAAAGGAAATAATGACCTGCTGGTACTTACACAGCCCGAAATCATTTATTCCATTCACTCGCAATACCTTGAAGCCGGAGCAGACATAATCGAATCGAATACTTTCAACGCCCAACGTATCTCAATGGAAGATTACGGAATGGCTTCGTTGGTGCGTGAGATAAATCTGGAGGGGGCTCGTTTGGCTCGTCAGGCAGCCGACGAATTCACGGCAAAGAATCCCGACAAGCCCCGTTTTGTTGCCGGTTCGGTTGGTCCTACCAATAAAACAGCATCAATGTCGCCCGATGTAAACAACCCGGCTTTTCGTGCGGTTAGTTTTGATGACTTGGTTTCCGCCTACAAAGAACAGATCCTTGCGTTGATAGAAGGTGGTGTGGATGCATTGTTGATTGAAACAATCTTCGACACGCTAAATGCGAAAGCAGCTATTTATGCTGCCGAAGAAGCCATGGCTGAACTTGGCAAACGCGTTGACATCATGCTCTCAGCTACTGTTGCCGACACGAGCGGCCGTACATTGTCCGGCCAAACAATTCGTGCTTTTTTAGCATCCATCTCTCATGCCAATTTATTGTCAGTAGGACTGAACTGTTCGTTTGGCGCCAAAGATCTCAAACCTTATCTGGAGGAGATAAGTGCTTATTCTCCGTGGTTTGTCAGCGCCTACCCCAATGCCGGTTTGCCAAACCAGTTCGGGGAATACGATGAATCGCCCGAAATGATGGCGGTTCAGGTAAAAGAATATTTCGACGAAAAACTGGTCAATATCATTGGCGGATGTTGCGGAACTTCACCCGACCATATTGCAACCTATAGTGCACTAATTCAAGGAGCAGAAGTGAGAAGAGCAAGAATAGCCAGCAACAATCTGGAATTAAGCGGATTGGAATTATTAGAAATCACCTCACCCCTAACCCCTCTCCTTGAGGAGAGGGGAACTGAACATGCAAACTTTACAACTGACCCTATTTCCTGGAATTTGCTTATCGACAAGGCAAAAGAAATGCGACGTGAGCAAACGAAAGCCGAAGAAGAATTATGGGATCGCTTGCGTGATCGAAAAACGGGTTATAAAATTCGCCGGCAACACATTGTAAATGGATATATTGCCGATTTTATTTGCATTGAAAAAAAGGTCATTATCGAAGTTGATGGTGGAATTCATTCAACAAAAGAACAAAAAGAGCATGATAAATTCCGCACAGAAATATTAAATAATAATGGATTTATTGTCATTCGCTATACAAATGAAGAAGTATTGCAAAATCCTTATGAAGTTGCAAAAAACATAAAAGAACAATTAGATAATTTACCTTCGCACAAACGCGCTCTTATCCCCTCTCCTCAAGGAGAGGGGTTAGGGGCGAGGTCCTTATTCGTCAATATTGGCGAACGTTGCAACGTGGCCGGCTCACGCATGTTTTTGCGCTTGATAAACGAAAAAAAATACGAGGAAGCATTGGTCATTGCCCGCAAACAGGTGGAAGATGGAGCACAAATTATCGACATCAACATGGATGATGCCATGCTGGAAGCCAAAGAAGAAATGATCACTTTCTTGAATTACGTTGCCTCCGAACCCGAAATTTCACGAGTTCCGATTATGATCGATTCTTCCAAATGGGACGTGATTGAAGCCGGATTGAAATGTGTACAGGGAAAATGCGTTGTAAACTCCATCAGTTTAAAAGAAGGCGAAGAAGAATTCCTGAACAAAGCCCGCAAAATCCGTGCATATGGTGCAGCAGTTGTTGTCATGGCTTTCGATGAAAAAGGCCAGGCCGACAGCTTCGAACGCAAAACACAGATTTGCAGCCGTGCGTACCATTTGCTGGTCGACAAGATTGGTTTTCCGCCACAAGATATTATTTTTGATCCAAACGTGCTGGCTATCGCCACTGGCATTGAAGAACACAACAATTACGGAGTCGACTTTATCAATGCCACCCGCTGGATTAAACAAAACCTGCCACATGCCAAAATCAGCGGCGGAGTAAGTAATCTTTCATTCTCGTTCCGGGGAAATAATGTGGTTCGCGAAGCTATTCACTCAGTATTTCTATATTATGCTATCAAAGAAGGCATGGACATGGGTATCGTAAATGCCGGAATGTTACAAATTTATCAGGATATTGAGCCGGTACTGTTGGAGCATGTTGAAGATATCGTGCTCAACCGCCGTCCGGATGCCACCGAACGTATGATTGAACTGGCTGAAAAAGTAAAGCAACAAGCTACAGGCGAAAAGGTAGAGAAAGTGGACGAATGGCGCTCCCGACCGCTTCAAGGCCGATTGGAATATGCGTTGATTAAAGGTATCAGTGACTTTTTGGAAGAAGATTTGGCAGAAGCATTGACTCAGTTTGACACTGCCATTGAGATCATTGAAGGTCCATTGATGGGCGGTATGAATATCGTGGGCGATTTGTTCGGCGACGGAAAGATGTTTTTGCCGCAGGTGGTAAAAACAGCCCGCACCATGAAAAAAGCCGTAGCCATTCTGCAACCGCAAATCGAGGCACAGAAAGTTCCCGGACAAAGCTCTTCGGCCGGAAAATTCCTGATTGCAACCGTAAAAGGCGATGTCCACGATATTGGCAAAAACATTGTTGCCGTGGTATTGGCTTGTAATAATTTTGAGGTAATCGACTTAGGTGTTATGGTTCCTACTGAAAAAATTATTCAGACGGCCATTGACGAAAAAGTAGATTTGGTAGGATTAAGCGGCTTGATTACGCCTTCGCTGGAAGAAATGGCGCATGTAGCCTCCGAAATGCAAAAGGCAGGCCTGACAATGCCATTATTAATTGGCGGTGCCACCACTTCGAAGATTCACACTGCAGTAAAAATTGCACCCAACTACAAAGGACCGGTTGTGTATGTAAAAGACGCATCGGTCAATACACTGGTGGTTGCACAATTGATGAGCAAAACCAATCATACTGCCTACGAAGCTGAGATTGCAGCCGAATACGAGGCTTTGCGTGGAAAGCAAACAAAGAAACCTGATTTGCTAAGTTTGGATGAAGCCAAAAAGCGGAAACCGAATTTATTTTGATTTCATATTAAAACAAAAACGGCTGAATTTCGAAATGAAGTTCAGCTGTTTTTGTTTCCGTCAGTATTTCAACTCACTTTCTCCACTTTTCCCAAGCTCACATAACATACAAAACCATCCGTCTGATAGCCCATCCCCGAAATCAAACTCATGTATTGTTTCACCTGCTGCACGTAAGCCTTGCTTTCTTTATCTCCAAACTTATAATCAACAATCGTGGCTTCATTGCCCCGGATAATCACACGGTCGGGACGATATTGTTCGCCACCGGGAGATAGAATGGTGGTTTCATTCAGCACCCGTACATTATCGGCAAACCAGTTGGCGGTTTCGGGCAAGTTCCAGAATTTCTCCATCTCTTCAATAACCGTTGCTGCTTCGTTTTCGCTAATGCGTCCTTCACGGATTATGTCCCGAATGGCCTTGTCTTGATCTGACTTACGGGTAATCTTACGCAAAATATCGTGCATAATCAATCCATAATTCAGACGGCTATCGGTCAGTTGCTGGTTTTCCAACAGGTAATCCAGACTTTGATGGCGAATGCGCAAACGCTCCGCACTGCTCACCGATGGATAGTTATTTATCTTCTCGTTGATGTCCGTAGCCGGCTTATCCGAATAAGCAACCGGAGCCTGTTCACCCAGTTCAAATATTTTTGAAACTTCATCATATGTCTTTGCCAATGAAATAATCTCAGCATCCAATCCCGGTGTTTCCACACTGAGACAAGCCGTAAGCAACGCCGACAACGAATTAATTTTATCCAGGCTATCCACTTCTTTTTTTGGTGCGGGCAACAGGCAAATCAGTTCGTTCTTGGCCCGGGTAAACGCCACATAAGCCACGTTGAGGCTGTCGATATACAGGTGCATTTGTTCGTCAAAATAACTTTCGGCAAAGATAGACTGCCCCAGCTTGGAACCATATTCAATAGGTAACAATGGTAATTCGTTGAACGGTGCCTGGGCAGGTTCGCACCACAGGATGTTACGCATGCGGCTGTCCAGGTCCCAGTCGCAGAAAGGTATAATCACCACGCGGAAATCCAGCCCTTTCGACTTGTGCACCGTCATAATGCGCATAGCGCTTTGATTGTCGGGCGTAGAAATGCATTGTTTCACGCCGCTCTTTTTCCACCAGGTAAGGAAACTGTTCAGGTCGGCAGTTTTGCCGGAGGTATAGCGGAACACCACATCCTGAAACGCCTGGACAAACACCGCTTCATTATGCCACTCCCCTACTCCGAACAGCGAAATGATTTGCTCCACCATATCAAACAGCGAGTTGTTTTGGAGCTGCTTCAACGAAGCATTTTCAGCTTCAGTAAATAGCGGCGAGAATAAGTTTTCTTCGGCTTTCCGACCAGAGAAACAGGCATTCAACGCTTCATTTTCCGATTTTCCCTGCCGCCCGCGGGCATATTCGTAGTTCACGATGGTTTGCTGAATACTATCCGCCGGATTGACAAAAAGCTGCAAAATACCCAGCACAAAACGCACCGAAGCCGCAGCACCTATCAGCAACCCTTCATTCCCCATGATGTCGTAACACATTTCGGGTTTCGCCTCAGCCGTTGTTTTATAGTTCAGCAATTTATGGATCACGTCCTGTTCTTCGCGGTTGGTGCGCACCAGGATGCAAATATCCGCCGGGCGATAACCACGCTCTTGCAAGTCTTCCAACATAGCCGGCAATCGCTCCAAACTTTCGGCCTTCCAACCGTCTTCGTTCTCGTCACGTTCGATAAAACTCAGCTGCACCCGCCCCACTCCGGCTTTGTCCGAAACTTGTTGGTGGATATTGGCATACGCATGTTCAATTTTATGTGTCAGGGCTTCCAGCACCGGATAAACAGGCAGCACCGCTTGCAGGTTTTCGTTCAGCTTGCTTTGGAGAAGCTGCGCAGCACGGCGAAAAAAGGAATTATTGAAATCGATGATATTCCGGTCGCTTCGCCAGTTGGTTTCCAGGTTCTCTTCCCGGATTTGCTCCGGGCGAAAATCAGTCAGAATCTTTTCGTCGAGCAATTTCCAATCGGAATTACGCCAGCGGTAAATGCTTTGTTTCACATCGCCCACCACCAGGTTGAATTTGCCTGCCGACAAACTGTTGGCCATAAGCGGATGGAAGTTTTTCCACTGCAAAGTAGACGTATCCTGAAACTCATCAATCATAAAATTGTCGATATGAATACCCGTTTTTTCGTACACAAACGGCGTGTCGCTGTTGTCGATAATCTTGTTGAGCAGCATGTTCGAGTCCGAAATCAGCATGGTGTTCTGCTCGTCGGTCAGTTTCTTTATTTGCACCGCCAAATCCGACAGAATACCCAGCGTATTGATATGTTTGAGCACCATCACGGCCGAATTGTACATCACAATGTCAATGCTTAGCAGTTCCACAATCTGCCGGAAGCATTGCTGCAACCCGTTGTTGTAGGCCGATTCGATAGCCGATTTCACATCCTGCGGTTTCGATTTGGTGTAACAATTCGTCACATCGTCGGCAAAACCGATAAAGCGGTTGCTGATTTCCAGCTTGCCTTTCACCAGCTTTTCAAGCACCCCGGTGGTTTTATAAGCAAAATCCTCGTGCGTCAATCCGTTTTTCGCCATCAGGTTGAGCCCCTCGGTGGCAGTTTGTTTCACGTTGGCTTCAAACTTGGTTTTAATCTCGCGCAGGCTCTTGCGGTAATTGCTCAGAAACTCGCGTTCGTGCAACTTCCGGTTGGTATCTTCGGCTTTGTGCTGGTAACTTTCCTTGAAAATTTCCTGCCCCAGGTCCATAATATTGCCGCGCATATTCCAGTTTTCCGACTGCTCAATGCGTTCTTCGGCAAAAGCAGTAAGCCATTGCAGCAGTTGTTTGTTCTCTGCTTTCGATAGGTCGAGAAACAAATTATCCACCGATTGCTCCAGTGTCGACGAATTATCCAACTCCAGGTTATACCCGCCATGCACCCCAATGTCGCGGGCAAACGAACGGATCACTTGCTGGAAAAAGCGGTCGATCGTACTGATAGAGAACGACGAATAATCGTGCAGGATGGTGGTAAGGATATGCTTTGCCCGCACATTCACCGCCTCGTCCGTCAGGCGGAATTTCGCCATCAAACCCGCGCGATAATCCGACTTGCCACCTTCCGACAACATGTGCAACTCCTTCAGGATGCGCGTTTTCATTTCATCAGTAGCTTTGTTGGTAAACGTTACCGCCAGTATGCGACGATGCGCCCGCTCCCGTTGCGGGTCGAACAGCAAGTGGATATAATCTTGCGTTAGGCGGTATGTTTTGCCGGAACCGGCGGAAGCACGATAGATGTTGAGCATGGCCATTAATCAATAATTGGTGACAGGAAACTAATCCATTGCAAATGTACAAAAACCCCCTTACTTACTCTTCTTCTTTTTCTCTTTCCTCGCCAAGTGCTCATGCTGGTCTTTTCGAAGCTGATCCATGTTATGAAAAAGCCACAACAGTTCATCATTGGGCGTATAACGGGCAGCTTGCTCTATAGCGGTGCAAAACTGCATATAACTTTCATTGGCCGCCGGTCGGAGGTGGGTCCCTGAAGCGGGTCGTGACCCCACCTCTTCGTTGCGTTTAAAATAAATGCTCGAAAGCCTGGCATTGTCCGCTTCAAGCTGAATCATGAGCGCATCAATGCCGATCTTCTTCCCCAATGCAAGCAAATCGGGGTTGGCATTGTATTTATCCAACATCAAGATCATATCCTGGACTTGCGTCAAAAACGGTTTCTTATTGATATTCCAGTTCGGTTCAAAAAAGAACAACAATTCCTTGCCCGCAGCGCACAACGATTCTCTGCTCGACTTGGCACAAAAAGAAATGGTTCGTTTTATTTCAGAAAAAAGGTCGGTGCACTGTTTGCGAAGCACTTTCGCCTCTTTAGTCAGCGGACTTTTACGTTGCCGGTGTACCTGCGCAAAGCAAGCAGCCGTATCAGCTGCTAGTTCGGTCAAAATAGCATCGGCAGTTGCCCCAATGCAACCCCTTACAGGCATGGCGACCTCGCAAGTAGTCAAAAACAGGGACATCGCGTCCAAATGACTCACATGCCACACATGCAACGGTGTAAAAACAAGATTCTGCTTTTTCATTTTCCTTCAAATAATCATGAATACTCTGTCATCCCGGGCAAATCATAGCCTTGCCATGAATTTATATAATTGCTACTTGCAATAATACAAATATATTCATTTTATATTTAAATAATCATGAAATTTTAAAATTAATCTATAAATCATTTTATTGCTATATTATTTATAAATAAAATAGCATCATTTGCAATATCGCATTTTGCAATAATATAAATCCAACCAAATAAAAGCTCCGTCTAAAACCATTTCAGCAAACCCATCGTCATAAAACATCCGTTTAAGGCAGACGTAGCACTCCTCTTTTCAACCGGACTAAATTCCGGAAAGTTTCAACAACACACTCAGCCTACGCCATAAAACAAAACCACCATCTAATTTTATTAGATGGTGGCAAGCAAGATAAGGTTTAGTTCCAATATTCCAATGTTACTTAAAACAGAATTCTTTGAAAACAGAGGTAATTTTCCGTCCTAGCCGAAGCAAAAATTTCCGGTATTATCGAAATCTTTGCCTGGCATAGAGGGATTCTTAGCAAAACAGATTAACACGTAAGGTTTGTAATGTTCACTACACTATATTAAAGCAAAACTAATAAAACGTTATTTCGCTGGAGGAACAGGAACTACAGGATCATCTCCCTTAGGATCTGTTGCGGATGAATTCACGTTTTCATTTAAATACATTGAGCAAGCATGTGCTCCAGTTCCAATAATAAAATCTGCTGTGTTCATATTCATTTTGTTTTTTAATTGCGTTGCAAAGTAAGGCAAAATAAAAGTCCGAAGTTGTGAAAACAGAATATTTATTTTATATACATCATATTTTTTCACACTCCATCAAGAAGCTATATTACAAGCAGTTAAATTGAACTATAAAAAAATACGTATATACATCGCAATTTAGCAACAAGAAAAAGGAGTCAAAAAGATCAAAATTTGAGCAGGAACTGAAGAAGGTTTTCGGAATTTTGCAATTGAAGTTTTTTACGCAAACGCCCGCGATGAACATTGACAGATTCGCTTTTTACGTTAAGAATGGTCGAAATCATACCCGTATCGAAGTTGGCAAGCATCAAACAACAGATCAATATGTCCCGTTTTGTCAAGTTAGAGTAGCTTTCGGCAAGTCGTACGGAAATATTCGGGTATGCCACATCTACATGAGCTATCAATTCTTCATGAAACGTGCTGATATGAGGTATTTTTGAATCGGCCAGTTTATCATCATCGGTAGATGGTGGCCGTTTTACCGCCTGGCTTCTATATTGCTCCACATTTTTTAGCAACACATGCTGCATGCTCATTTGTTTTTGCAAAAGTATATTATTCTCTTTCTCCGTTTTCATCAGCATTTTTTCCTGTTTCAGCAGCTGTTTTTGCACAATTATCCGATGCCTGTCTGCTTTAATTCGCCAGAATAAAAAAACAATACACACAACACTCAACAACAACAGGACAACCAAGAGGATTATCCCATTCTGCTTGTTTTCAATGATAAGATTCTTGTTCTCTACACTCAAACGTTCAAACCGGTATTTTTTCTCCAATCCAGCAAAACTAGTTGTCAGTGTGTGCTCCTGTATGGAGTCTTTCGCGTCTATAACGCGCTTTGCAAAATGCAAAGCTTCGGAGAATCGCCCTTCTCTTTCTGATAAGCCCTGCCACTGTTTATAATAATCTACCGTCATGGGGTCAGGATCTTTCACTTTCGTGAGATATATTCTTGCCGAATCGAGTTCTCCAATAACTAGAAAGGTTTTCGCCATCAAATACCATTTATTATAATCATCACTTCTTATGTTAGTCGATGGAGTTAATCGATAATAATGTAAAGCAAGGGCATAATTACCTTGTCTAAACGCTGTACTGCCTAAACTTCGATAAATGGTAGAGGTTAACAGAGACTCATGCAAGGGTTTTGCCAATTTATTGGCAAAAGAATAATAAAGTAAAGCACTATCATACTGATTATTCATCCTGTATCCAGCACCAATATTTATAGCAGCCAGCACTGAATTTCGTATATCATTGATTTTTTGAAAAATAGACAAACTCAACTTTTCGTAGTATACCATACTGTCTGGTTGCCCTTGCGATTGATACATCAGAGCTTTATCAGCATAAATCAAACCTCGCAGTTTGTTGTTATCGCATTTTAAGGCAAATTCTTGTGCTTTAAATAATGCAAGCGCTTGCGCTTGTCTATTGCCTTGGTTATTTTCGCAACGAGCCAAATAAAAATAAGCATATGCTGCACGAAGTGGTTGGGTATCGGTATAATAACTGGCAGCAAACCGGATTAATGAATCGGACTCTACTTTAATGTCATTTTTATCCAAAGCCTGACTCATCAAAAGAGCATAGAAAGCCCGGTTAGGATTTCTGGTATATTTCCCCGGTTTTATCCGCTGCAAGATGTGCAATGCCGAATCGGGAGCAGTTTCCATCAAACCATCAATACGCAGCAATTCTTTATCGGTTGACGAGCACGCCACGAAAAATAAACTAAAACTAAATGCTATAATAGAAAGGATTCTCATAAAAATATCTCGAGCAAGTAAAGTAAGCTCAAATTTTCGAGTTTTTATATAAAAGAGTTTAAATTAACTCTCATTTTTATTCAAACAAAAATGGTAGCATTACCAGAAGCAATGCTACCACCTTTATTTTCACCCGAATGAGTTTAATTGAATCTACTATACTATAAACAATTATGGTGTGAGCTTAAATGGTAATAAGTTTATAACCCTGCCGATGAATATTGAGCAAACCTATTGAAGAATCTTTCTGGAGCTGTTTGCGCAGTTTACAGACAAAAACATCCATTGTTCTGCGGGTTCGGTAGTTATCTTCTAGCCAAATTGCAGTCAATATGTCTTTTCGCAACAAGAGTTGATTGACATTAGCTGCAAACAAAACAAGCAAAAACGATTCTTTTAGTGTAAGTTTAACCGACTCATCTTTAAAAGTAAGCATCTGTTTGTCAACATCAAAAGTGTACGCTCCTATTTTGTAAACAGGTACCGACATAAACTTTTTCATATCTTCATTCTGGCTATTCAACAAATTCTTTTCTTGTTCAGGATTCATTTTTTTCTCTTTTTTATGTAGTTCATTTTCTATATGCAAATCTGCAAAATTTATTTGGTAAAATAATCATTTCCGTGCAATATTTTATCCGGGTTTGAAAAAATATTCCTATCTAAGCAAAAAAATGCAACTGATGATTATTATCTACAGTTGCATTTTTTTGTTTTAAAGAAAGTCATGACCGTTATTTTCTGAGTTGTGCAGAAATTTATGCGTTTAATCATTATTTTAATTTATCCGTTTTTAAAGCTTTCCAATGCTTTTGTTGTATAATACCTTCAAATTATCAATGGTGGGATATTTGAATATTTTCAATTCCTGCTTTTGTAAATCATTAGAACTGGACAAATCTCGATACAAAAAATTATCTTCCGACGCTGCAGCTGCCTGAGGTTGCGGGCAGTTGTTCTCAAACACAAATGCTATGCTTCGATAATAGATTATTTTCAATCCCACAATTACAGGAGCTTTAAAAATATTCATTTCATCACCAAACATTCTCAGCGACTTCTTGGTGTACTTCAGTACGCGCGATTTCCTCGAGGCTCCATCTTTAGAAGCCGATTTCCAGCCGGTGCTATCAAAGAGATAGAAAACGCCTTTATTGTAAAGCGCTTTTAAATATTCAATCCCGGGTTTCTTGAATATTTTTAATTGTCTTTTTGCTCTCATAATCTATTTATTTTGATGTCCTAATTCCCTAATACCCTTACTCTGTCAACAAAATAATCAAGAGAAAGTTTCAGCCTGAGTTGAATATTTATCAGATATTATAAAAACTGTCTGTTCCAACGATTTGCACCCTTCAATCCACAACATTAATCGTGCCAAAGAATCATTTTCCAATACAAAATTTTTGTCTAGTATCAAAAAAAGCACAACCCTTGAATCTATTTTATTATGATTTTGGGAATTTCAAGCTCTCTAACGATTCCGTTCAGTTAAACAGCCCATATTCCACGAACAAAAATAACACCAAATCAGTTAGTTTATCATTAGATTTCAACATTCTCAAACTAAATCTCATGAATTTACTTGAACAACTCAAAACCTACACCAAAGTAGTGGCCGATACCGGCGATTTTGCATCCATGATTACCTACAAACCCGTTGATGCAACCACGAATCCATCTCTTATCTACACAGCGTCGATGGATACGAAATACAGCCCGCTGATTGACGATGCAATTCAATACGCCAAACGCATTTCAGGCGACAAAACCATCCAGCTAAAACACGCCATGGATAAGTTAGCGGTGAATTTCGGGCTGAAGATACTTGAAATCGTTCCCGGACGGGTTTCAACAGAAGTAGATGCACGTCTTTCGTTTGATACAGAAGCCACAATAAGGAAAGCACATGAACTGATAAAGCTTTATGCAGAAAATGGGATATCCAAAGAACGGATTCTTATAAAAGTTGCCTCGACCTGGGAAGGAATACTAGCGGCCGAACAACTGGAAAAGGAAGGAATTCACTGCAACCTGACACTGCTCTTTTCGTTTGCGCAGGCCATAAGATGCTCCGAAGCAAAAGTTACACTCATTTCACCATTTGTAGGCAGAATATTGGATTGGCACAAAAAGGACCGCGGAGTTGCGGAAATTGCCCCGACGGAAGACCCCGGCGTGAAATCGGTGAAAGAGATATACAACTATTATAAAAGGTTCGGTTACAACACAACTGTAATGGGAGCCAGCTTCCGCAATGTGGGTGAAATCATTGAACTGGCGGGGTGCGATGCTCTGACCATATCGCCGGCATTGCTCAAAGAGTTGGAAAATACCGAAGCAGCGCTTGAAAAGAAACTGAATGCTGCCAATTCAAAATTGTTAGACATTAAACAGATTCAAGTAGACGAAAAAACGTTTCGCTGGATGCTGAATGAAGATGCAATGGCCACAGAGAAGCTCGCGGAAGGTATCCGGAAATTTACAGAAGACCTGATAAAACTAGAAAAACATATTTCCGGCTTGCTGTAAAATAAAGAATCAAAGCAATGAAATAATGGATCTTTTCATCATAAAATAAGCCCATGAAGTCGTTTATATCCATCTTTATCATTCTACTTTTTATACTTTCTTTCAACGAGTGCACATACAACAAAGAAGATGTGCTTTATTCGACCAACTCAAATGCGTGTGATACGACAAACGTAACCTTTCAGGCAAAAGTAGCTCCAATTTTTGCCCAGAATTGTTTGATCTGCCACGGAAATGCCGTTTCGCCACCTAATGGAGGCGGTATAAGGCTACAAGATTATAGCGATGTAAAAGCTAATATAGACAGAGCTTATGGAGCAATGTCGCACAAGGCCGGATTTATACAGATGCCCCTGGGAAGCACGAGCACCATCGACCCTTGTCAGATCAAAATCGTTCGTATCTGGAAAGATGCAGGCGCTCCAAACAATTAAGATCCTGTTTGAAAACAAACAGTATCTTATCAGTGAAGCAAGTTATCTGTTCCTAAGTTTTTGAACATTTATCCACCATCTAAAATCTACTGTTATGAATCGCACTTACTACAAAGCCATCTGGATATTAGTGGCATTAATTTCAACTTCAACGAGTTTATTTGCCCAAAGTAAAAACGACAGTACTTCTTCGTCCATAAACTATGCCGAGAATACATTTCTGACTTCACGGGTAATTAATGGGCAATCGTCGGACTGTTTGCCTCAAAAACAACTTGCTTTACGAGTTGAACATCGATTCGGATTGCTGAACAGCGGCTTCTCGCAGTTTTACGGACTCGATCAGGCCACCACTTTTTTTGATCTGGAATATGGAATAACAGATTGGCTGATGGCGGGGTTAAACCGGACATCGACAGACAAAACGGTTAGCGGATTTGCGAAGCTGGGGTTATTCAAACAAAGTACCGGCACACGAAACATGCCTTTCTCAGTGGCGCTGATGTTTCAAGCGAGCGTGATTGGCACCAAATATACTGACCCGGCCCGTAACAATGACTTCAACTCCCGGCTCAACTACTTGTACCAAGTGATTATTGCCCGGAAATTCAGCGATCATCTTTCGGCACAAGTTGCCCCGGCTTTGATCCATCGAAATATTGTTCCTTCGTCGGTTACCGACAAAAACGACCTGTTGACACTGGGCATTGGAGCAAAATACAAACTCACTCCCATCCTGTCGTTAAGCGGAGAGTATTACCCGGTTATCAGTCCCTCCGAATACTTCAAAAACAATTACTCCAATTCGCTTTCGTTCAGCCTTGACATTGAAACGGCCGGACATATTTTCCAGCTGATACTTTCCAATTCGGCTGATATGCTTGAAAAAAATTTCGTAGGCGAAACCCGCGGAAGCTGGCTTAAAGGCGATGTTCATTTTGGATTTAATATCTTACGGAAATTCGATTTGTAGAAAAAATCAATTCTTGCATACAAAACAAACAAGTTAGAGCTGTCGAACTTTTATTATACATAGCTCCACATAGAAGATATTTAAAAGTAAAGCATAGAAATTACGCTATAGTAAAAGTAGTATGCGAAATAACTCTATTTTTTTTCAATGTTTTCAGACATAACTTTTGTGTATTTAGCGAAAAGGCTATGTATTATTATGATTAAGCTATCGTGCAGTTATGTGCCGACTCCCTAATTAAAAACAGGCTACATTTACACGCACTGATCCCCCCTGTGATCGAGTCTACGTTCTGCTGAAGCGTGGCACTGATTTGTTCCCGCTCGCGCAGATTTTCAAATGAGTTGACCTTCAGCCAATGTAGGGACAATGCATTTTCTTTCAAATATATTGGTTTTTGATCATAAAATCGTGTTTTTGATTTGAACTGCACTGAAATAGTAATGAAATATCAAGTGAGTGATAGATTGAAAATAAAAAAGGGTCAAACTGAATTCAAAATGCCGAGCAAGTATCAGAGGCATGGATTTTTATGCTAACTTTGCACTGAATTTATATAAAAATGTCAGTGGAAAAAGAAAGTGCTGTATTATTACTTTTCACGGGTGGGACTATCAGTATGTCCGAAGACCCGGCTACGGGAGCTTTACGTCCGATTGATTTTGACCGACTTCAGGAATACATGCCTGAACTTAAACAAACGGGAATCCGCATAAAGAGTATTCCGTTTCTTCCGTTAATTGATTCATCTGATGTTCATCCGCCTGTTTGGGAACGCATGGCGTTGATTATCCAGGAACACTACGACGATTTCGATGGATTTGTCGTGCTTCATGGTACCGACACGATGGCTTACACCGCTTCGGCCATGAGTTTCATGCTCGAAAACCTATCTAAACCGGTTATCTTTACCGGGGCGCAGTTGCCTATTGGCATGATGCGTTCGGATGCCAAGGAAAACTTACTGACAGCCATTGAAATTGCCACTGCCCAAGAAAATGGACAACCAATTGTTCCTGAAGTCTGCATCTTTTTTGAGGACACACTTTTCCGCGGAAACCGTACGACAAAGAAAAACGCGGAGCATTTCAGCGCTTTCAATTCATACAATTATCCACCCTTAGCGAAAGCTGGCGTACATATTAAATACTTCCGGTCGTATATCCATTATCCGGCTGCAGGTACTAGTCTTCGCGTTCGTACCAAGATTGACCAGAACATTGCTATCCTGAAATTGTTTCCCGGTATTTCCGAACTTACAGTGAATGCCATTCTGAATATTCCGGATCTGAAAGCCGTGGTGCTCGAAAGTTTTGGGGCTGGAAATGCCCCCCGGCGCATGTGGTTTTACAATGCCCTGAAAGATGCAACTGACCGGGGCATACTCATTGTGAATAAAACACAGTGCAGCACAGGTTCCGTGGAAATGGGGCGTTACGAAACGAGTTTGAATCTGGTTAACGCCGGGGTGATGAGTGCTTATGACTGTACAACAGAGGCTATTGTAACCAAACTAATGTACTTGTTGGGAGAATACGATTCGAACGACGATGTAAAACACCGCCTGAGTGTGAGCATGTGTGGGGAAATGACCGTGAGTTAAACTCCAAATAAGAATAAAACAAAAGAAGCCGGTACAAATTCAGATTTTGTACCGGCTTCTTACATCAAACCCTGTTATTGTTTGATAATTTCTGCCAGATGTTGCTCAACTTCTTTAATCGCTTCCGACTGTTTATGCAAAAGTTCATCCTTATTGTTCTTAGAAATAGACTCTACCAACGTGCTTACCGATGAAAGCAAAGATTGTATATTCTGAAGAACCAGCTTTTCGTCTAACGGTTTTTCAACTTCCTGCACTTTCTTCTTGACAACTCCGGCTTTGTAACTCGTTTCCAGTTTCTCCGACATAGAATTAATCGCCTCGGCCAATTCTTTAAATTCATCTTTCGACGATATCTGGATACGATCCTTGAAGTCGGAATTGGCTATATCCTTTATGTTCTGGGTGATTTTTTTGATTGGTCCGGCAATGTAGCTAGGAAAATTAATCATAAATGAGAACGTAATCAGGAAACAAACAGCCAGTACTACAGAGAGATTTTTATAAATTCGTCTGATCATTTCATTCAGGCTTTCATTTTTTTGTACTATCGATTGCATATTGAGCGTTGATACGGTAAATATCTTTGCTTTTATCTCGTTGACCAATGGCAATATAGTTACAGAATAATAATTGGCCTTGTCGCTGATGCTGTTTGTTTTTTGTTCTGATACCAAATCTTTGTATTTGGCATAGTTATGTTTGATAGACTGGACTAGGTCTTTTTCGCCAAATTCAGTGATGTTTTTTTCTTCTAAAGCCAGATTATCTTCGAATTTATTGAACGAAACCGACAAGGAGTTTTTGTCGTAAGGGTAGTAGTGCTGTTTGTTGAGAAATTCGGAGCTTACACTCGATTGAGTTTCATCAATGGCCTGAATCATATTTTCAGAATAATGAACCGACCAGTAATTGTTCTTGATGGCAAGTTCGGAACCGTATTTTATCGACGAGATATAAAATATGCTTAAACCACCAATTAAAGCAAATTCCACAAAAAGAAAAAGGATTCCCAATAAGACTTTTGTTCTGATCTTGAAGTTCATGTCTGTACGTTTTTATGATTATATATTCGAATCTGTTTTTTGTATTGCCGTTATAAGCTTAACATGCCCATTTTATAGTTTGCTTTTTAATGCCGCTTCCACCCGTTTAGTCAGGTCTATGAAAGCCGCCACATCCAATCTTTCTGGACGCAAATCAAACAACGGATCGGCATACATCGGATTGCCGGCCTCAACAAGTGGTTTCAGTGAATTCCGAAGGGTTTTACGACGCTGGTTGAATGATGTTTTTACTACCGTTTTAAACAGTTCTTCATTGCAATCAATCTGCGAAACCTCGTTGCGGGTAAACCGGATTACGGCCGATTTTACTTTGGGAGGCGGATCGAAAACGTGTTCGTGAACGGTGAACAAGTATTCAATTTTATAGTAAGCTTGCATCAGTACACTCAAAATCCCATAGGTTTTGCTTCCGGCCGGAGCTGCAATGCGTTCAGCTACTTCTTTTTGAATCATACCGGCCAAACAAGGAATAGAATCTTTGTTGTCGAGCATTTTAAAAAAAATCTGACTCGAAATATTGTACGGAAAATTACCAATGACACAGAATTTATCCGGAAAGATTGTTTTTAAATCCAATTTCAGGAAATCACCTTCAATAATGTCAAGTTGTGGATAATGCTGGCGAAGATATTCCACCGATTCCGTATCGAGTTCTACTGCTTTGAGATCGACAAGAGGATTCTGAAGTAAGAACTGAGTCAAAACACCCATTCCAGGTCCAATTTCGAGTACTGAAGTCTTACCCTCGAATGTCAAGCTATCGGCTATTCGGCTGGCAATTGTCATGTCTTTCAGAAAGTGCTGCCCCAGATGTTTTTTTGCTCTTACTTGTGTCATATTGTTGATAATCGGTATGAGTATAGTTAAAATAATGTAATGTGCAAAATAGTCAAATATCAGATATCAAATGTCAAATCAGAAATTGTATCTTTGCACAGCCGTGTTTATTAATACCTTATTAGCAGGCACGCAAAAGTAATTAAAATTGTTCGTTATTTCAGCATTCCCAAGAGAATAACAAAACCAGCATCAATCAAAATCAGCTGAATGAGAAAAAAATTTATATCCATTGGTCGTTTTATTTGCCGTGTTATCGACTTTTTCTATCCGCCTTTTCGCAGATACATGACCTTGCAGTTTTTTCGATATGGTTTTAGTGGTGCAGCTAATGTCGGTTTCTCCTTGGTTTTGTATTTCTTTGTCTATAATTTTATTTTGCGTCAGCAAATGCTGCCTTTGGGCTTTTTTACCTTTAGCTCGCATATTGGTACGTTGATTCTGACTTTCCCTATTTCTACTTTTTTCGGGTTTTTGTTGCAAAAATATGTAACGTTTACCGAATCGGATTTACGGGGTCATGTTCAGCTTTACCGGTATTTTATTGTGGCTTTTGCTAATCTGGGAATCAATGCTTTCGTCCTGAAGTTGTTAGTCGATGGTTTTCATTTTTGGACAACTCCCTCTCAAATGATAGCTACTTTCTTCTGCATTTTGATCAGCTATTTTTCTCAGAAAAAGTATACGTTCAAAGCGCCCAAAAAGCATCAAACACACATTAAGGAAAGTAAATAATGGCTGGCTCGAGAACTTTTCATTTTAGCAAACGCCCCGTTTTGAGAATTCCTTTTGCAAATTGGAAATTATTCCTGAAATGGTCACTGATAATAGGTGCTTATTCTTTTCTGGTCTATAAGCTACTGACATTTGATCAGTACGCTGCGTTTTTAAGCCATTGGAAACAAATGCCTCAGTCGCATCTTTGGTGGCTGGTTGGCGTCCTGCTGTTATTGCCGGTTAATCTTTTACTTGAATCGACAAAATGGAAATTACTGGTTTCAAAGATAGAAGATATTAACCTGAAAAATTCTTTCAAAGCCATTCTAAGTGGTATTTCTGCCGGGTTCTTGACTCCAAACCGGGTTGGGGATGTGGTTGGCAGGATGATGTACCTGCTTCCTGAAAACAGGAAAGCTGCATTTACATTGAGCATAGTAAGTGCAATGACTCAAAACATAATTATGATTTTATGTGGAGTTCCTGCTTGTGTGCTGTTTTTTACAACGACAGCCGGAAAAATGGAAGCTGCTACCAGCCGTTATATCATTGCTCTGTTGGTTTGCCTGTTGTCCTTTATATTCATTTACTTTGCATTTCCTCGCATAAGCCGTTTGATGGAGAAAAGCCGTCATTACGAAAAAATAAAGGCATTTACAGATTGTCTTTCCTATTTTAGCAAAATGGATTTGTTGCAAATTGTTTTTATTGCACTGATCCGATATTTGGTTTTTAGCGTTCAATTTTTCTTTATGCTTGGATTTTTCGGCATTGAATTGACTGGCTGGCAAGCGCTCATTGCCATTCCGACGAATTATCTGTTGGTGACCTTCACACCATCGTTTGCATTTTCAGATGTAGCTGTTCGCAGTTCGTATGCGGTGTTTGTAATTGGTGCTTTTTCAGTTCAGTTGGCAGGCATTGCCCTCGCCGGGGTTTGCATTTGGGTGGTCAATTTTGTAATTCCAATGTTGGTTGGATCGGTAATGCTGGCAAGATCCAAGTAAGTTTATTTCTTTTCCAGCTCTAAATCAACTCTTCCAAGATAAAGTCCGCTTTTCCCCATTTGGGCGATCACAATTGGTTTTCCGGCTGCATTTTTTTCGGTGGTATTGGTTATCATGCTGTGCGAATGTCCGCCGATAATCACATCAATATAGCGTGTTTTGTGTGCTACTTCGAAATCATTTACCTCTGCTCCGTTGACTCCAAGGTGAGACAGGCAAATAATTACATCACATTTCTCGTTCTTTTTTAGTAACGTGGAAATTTCATTGGCCTTTAAAATTGGATCTTCGTAATCCATCCCTCGGTAATTTTTCTCGAAAATCAAGCTTTTGGGATTTACATCCAAAGCCATAATTCCGATACGCAATCCGGCTTTTTCAAGAACGGTGTATGGTTTTGTCACTCCCGCCAAAGCTGTGTTGCTGAAATTGTAGTTGGAGCTAATCATAGGAAACCGGGCATTTTTCAATACCACCGCTAAAGTGTCAATCCCGTTGTCGAATTCATGGTTGCCGAGCGTTCCGGCATCGTATTTCATGCGGTTCATGGCATCAATTTCCACCCTGCCGTTGAAGAAATTGAAATAAGGCGTGCCTTGAGAATAATCTCCTGCATCAACTAGCAGTACATTTTTTTCTTGCTCCCGAATTTGACTGATTTCGCCCATCCGACGGGCATAACCGCCCATGTCAGATGTTTTTAGAGTTGATTTTTCAGTTGGTTCTACCTGGCTATGCGTGTCGTTGGTGTGTAAAATGACCAGTTTTACTTTTTGCTGCGCCTGAACCGAAAATAACATGTTGATAAATAGCAAAAGAACCCCTAGCCTCTGAAGGGGAATTGAGTTAATTTTTCTTTGTAGGTTGTTTGTTTTTGTCATATTGGTATTCGAAATAATAGTTATAGGAATGAAACTTGTACAGTTCTCCTTCAGGGGTTAGGGGTTTATTGTTATGCGTCCGTCCAACTTCGATTGAATTTTGTTTCCTTTTTGCGTTTCCTTTTTGATATAATCAAGCAGCATATTTCGGACTTTTATTCCAGTATTGAGGCGTTTTTCGTTTTGAGCCAGTTGAATCATGTTGTCGTTTCCCCCAGCCAGATAATCGTTAGTGGCAATACTATATAATTTGTCCTGGTTAATAGATTTTCCATCAATAGTAACATTGACCGCTTTTCCATGGTCAATTTCCATGCGCAACCCGGAAACGCCTTCGCCTCCCATGCTTGCAAAATATTGAAGCAGATCGTTCAGTTTCTCTCCTTTTAGCCAAACGACAACCAACTCGTTTTCGAATGGCATAAGCTCAAACACTTTCCCAATTGTAATGTTTCCGGCAGTAACCACCGTACGTAGTCCGCCAAGATTCACTACAGAAATGTCAACCTTCTCACCGAGAAACTCTGATGCTGCCTGCCTGTACACATCGGCACTGAAGTTGGAAAGCAGGCTTTCCGGACCATGACCTTTCATCGTTTCTGCTGCTTGTCCGATAACTACATTCATTTGGGCATCGATCTTTTGCTTGATAGGTTGCAAATATGTTTCATAACTCTTGTCAGCCAGTTGTTCTGTATTGCTGTCAATAGGAATGTTGATCGATGTCGCTTGCGTAATTGTCCATATTTTATGGCTGCACGAAGCAAGCGAAATAGCCAGCAAGCTTATAATAAGGTAATTGCTCAATCTCATTTTGAATGGAAATTAAATTAGAATAAAAGCGAAAGTAGTAAAAATTAATTAATCACCGAAAGTTGTCCGGTACAAATTCAGGAATCTTGTTTAACTCGCTAAGGCTGTTGAATTTTATTATTGTTCGTAAAATTAAAAAGTAGTATCTTTGCACGTTCAAAAAAACAGTGATAATAAAATAAAAAACGACATACGAAAATGAATTTTATAGAAGAATTGCAATGGCGTGGCATGATACACACCCAAATGCCCGGTACCGAAGAACAATTGGCAAAAGAAATGACGGCTGCCTATGTAGGCATTGACCCTACAGCCGATTCCCTTCATATTGGACACTTGGTTGGAGTAATGATGCTTAAACATTTTCAGCGTGCCGGACACAAACCAATCGCTTTGGTTGGTGGTGCTACCGGTATGATTGGTGATCCATCGGGCAAATCGGCTGAACGGAATCTATTGGATGAAGCAGCTCTTCGCCACAATCAGGAAAGCATCAAAAATCAATTGAAAAAGTTCTTGGATTTTGACAGTGATGCAGCTAATGCAGCTGAGTTGGTGAACAACTACGACTGGATGAAAGATTATTCGTTCCTGAATTTTATCCGGGATATTGGCAAACATATTACAGTCAACTATATGATGGCTAAAGACTCGGTAAAAAAACGCCTTGCTAATGATTCGAATGTAGGTATGTCGTTTACAGAATTTTCCTATCAGTTGCTTCAAGGTTACGATTTTCTTCATTTATATCAAACTAAAAACTGCAAGCTCCAAATGGGCGGTTCTGATCAATGGGGAAATATAACAACCGGAACAGAACTTATCCGTCGTAAAACAGGTGGCGAAGCTTTTGCGCTGGTTTGCCCTCTTATAACGAAAGCCGATGGAGGCAAATTCGGAAAAACTGAAAGCGGGAATGTTTGGTTGGATCGTCGTTACACATCACCGTACAAATTCTTCCAGTTTTGGCTCAATGTGAGTGATGCTGATGCAGAAAAGTATATAAAGATATTTACTGCCATCGATAAAAATGAAATTGACACTTTAGTTGCCGAGCACGGGCAAGCTCCGCATTTGCGGCTGCTTCAAAAACGGTTGGCTCAAGAAGTGACAATTATGGTTCACTCCGAAGAAGATTATAATGCGGCTGTTGAAGCCTCTGGCATTTTGTTTGGCAATGCAACCTCAGAAGCTTTGAAGAAATTGGATGAAGATACATTGTTAGCCGTGTTTGATGGAGTTCCACAATTCACTGTTTCCAGGGATACGCTTCAATCGGGCGTGAAAGCAATCGATTTGCTGACCGAAACTGCAGCTGTTTTTCCCTCAAAAGGCGAAATGCGTAAGTTGGTTCAGTCGGGCGGAGTGAGTATTAACAAAGAAAAACTCGAGAATCAGGATGAATTGCTTGACAGCTCAAAGTTGCTCAAAAGCAAATATTTATTAGTTCAGAAAGGGAAGAAAAATTACTATTTACTCATTGTAGAGTAGGCTGAATGAGGCTATTTCTGAATAATTTTTCAAAAAGGTTTTGGCAAAGAGAAAAAATTCGTATCTTTGCACCGCTTTAGAAATAAGGCCTAACGATTGTCTCATGGTGTAATGGTAGCACTGCAGTTTTTGGTTCTGCCTGTCCAAGTTCGAATCTTGGTGAGACAACGAAATCCAACGGTTGAAATTCAAAAAATGAATTTCAACCGTTTTTTCAAAATTGAGATTGTCAGGACAAATTATTTTTGTATTTTTGACAAGCGAAAGTTTTACTACGCAACTTTCCTAATGTATTTGTAAAAAATTGTCTTATGGTGTAATGGTAGCACTGCAGTTTCTGGATCTGCCTGTCTAGGTTCGAATCCTAGTAAGACAACAAAAAAAATCCCTCGTAAATCAAATTTACGAGGGATTTTTTTTGTTGTCTGAAGATTACATGGGATTCATAAATCCAATTTTCTATTCAAGCTTTGCCATGCGCCACCATTATGAACATTTGAAAAACCATTTGAAGTCAGGATTCCTTTTGCAGAGGCGCTTCGCATGCCCGAAGCGCAACAGGTTATAATAGCCTTGTTTTTGTCCTTGAATTTCCCCATATTTTTTGAAAGCTGATCCACAGGAATGTTGACCGAACCTTTAATGTGCCCGGTTGCATATTCGCCTTTGGTGCGAACATCCAGAATTATCGCACCTTGTTTTGCCAGTTCAGCCAAGTCTGCTTTCGGGCCCAACCCGAATAGTTGTTTTATTGTTGCTATCATTTTTTAGAGTGTTTGGGATTTGTAATAATTCACGTCTAACCACGATCCTCCGTTTAAGCATTCGATGCCTTGTGATAGTAAAAACTGGGTTGCAACAGCACTTCTGCCTCCGCTTGCACAGCAAAGTACCAGGGGAGTTTTCAGTTTTTTCACTTCGTGCAACCGTTGTTGCAGTTCTTGCAACGGAATATTGATAGAATCAGTTACGTTTCCTCCCATAAATTCGGCTTGAGTGCGCACATCTACTATTGTACCTGATTTTTCTTTTATTATTGTTTCCAGATTCATAATGTCTTATTTTTTAATTATAATTCAACTGATTGAAGTTTCTTTGAACTAAGAATAGCTTCTTTGTGACAGGTATTCCATAATTGATAACCACCTGATAGATTAGTGGTATCTGTATAGCCGTTTTGCATTAAAATTCGTTGAGCCAGATAGCCACGCAAACCTCCCAGGCAGTAAATGTATATTTTCTTGTTGGTTGGAATTTCAGTCAGTCTGTTTCTGAGTTCGTCCAAAGGTATGTTGATGGCATCCATAATTTTGCCAGCATTGTATTCGTTCACGGTTCTTACATCAATCAGTACATCGTTATCTGTAATTTTGTCGAACTCATTCCAATGGAAAACGACAGATCTTTTCTGCAAGATATTTTCAGCCGCGAATGCTGCCATATTTACCGGGTCTTTTGCCGAAGAAAAAGGAGGAGCGTATGTATGTTCAAATTCAGTAAGTTCGTCAATGGTTCCGTTGCGTTTTATGACCGACGAAAAAATATCCAGCCGTTTATCCACCCCGTCGTAACCCGCAATTTGGGCACTCAAAAGTCTTCCATCCTCAGGTGTAAAAGCAATTTGAATGGTCATTTGCTTAGCCCCGGGATAGTATCCGGCATGCGAACCACTGGTGATAGTTGAAACCTGATGCTTAATGTTTGCGAGTTGCAACTGTTTTGAAGCCATTCCGGCTGTTGCCACGGTCATGTCAAATACTTTTACAATAGCAGTATTTATTGATCCTTTATATTTTTGATTGTGACCAAAAACCAGATTATCAGCACAAATTCGACCTTGTTTGTTTGCGGGTCCAGCCAAATAGGTAATCATGGGTTTATTGGTGATTGGATTATTAAACTCAATGGCATCGCCCACGGCATAAATATCTTCGTCGGAAGTTTGCATATATTCATTTACGTAAATTCCTCTGGCGTCGCCAATTTTCAATCCGGCATCGGCGGCCAACCGGGTGTCCGGTTTTACGCCAATGGATAAAATTACCAGATCGGCATTCAGCATATCGCCGTTGTTCAACAGTACATTCAGCCCGTTTTCAGTTTGCTCAAATCCGCTTACGGCAGTATTTAGGTGAAGATGTACGCCTTTGGAACGAATATGTTGCTGGAGAATAGCTGCGATGGGAAAATCCACCGGAGTCAATACCTGATTGGCCATTTCAATGATGGTAACGTCCAAACCGAGTGAATGCAAATTTTCAGCCATTTCAAGGCCAATGAAGCCGGCGCCAATCACAACTACTTTTTTGACAGTTTCTTGTTGAACGTAACTTTTTATATAATCGGTATCGGCAACATTTCTCAACGTAAAGATTCCCTTGCTGGAAATGCCGGGAAGTGGCGGACGGATAGGCTCTGCACCCGGAGATAACACCAGTTTGTCATAACTTTCTTCGTAAACTTCGCCTGTAGTTTGATTTTTGGCTGAGATTGTTTTTGCTAACCGGTTTATCGAAGTAACCTCGGTTAATGTTCGTACGTCAATATTGAATCGCTTATTGAACGATGCGGCAGTTTGAACAAACAATGCATTCCGGTTTGTTATCACATTCCCAATATAATAGGGCAGCCCGCAATTTGCATAGGAAATATATTCCCCTTTTTCAAAAATGACTATTTCGGCGTGCTCGTCATTTCTTCGTAACCTGGCAGCTGTACTTGCGCCACCGGCCACTGCACCAACAATTACATATTTCATATCACTAAGTCTTTATAGTTTGTTTTTACGCAGCAAAGGTAATTATTCTATTTTGAATTACAATAGTATCACTAATAAATTATTTTCATATCACTAAATTATTTTATTATCTTTGTACCTGATTTCAGATCTAATTATTGAAATATATTGATAATATGATATTTAAAGAAAGTATATCTCCCGAATTGGCCAGCGAATTATTTGGCGACAGCGAAAAGGTATTTAAATTTATAGCCGATGTGAAATGGAAGGACGGTTTTGTGTGCCGGAAATGCGGCCATACTAACTTTTGTGAGGGGAAATCGCCCTCATCGCGCCGGTGTACCCGCTGCAAATCGGAGGAATCGGCCACGTCGCACACCTTGTTCCACAATATAAAGTTCCCTATTAATAAGGCATTTTATATTGCGTACAATGTTTGCGTGTTGGGAAACGATTTTTCGTCATATAATTATTCCGACCAACTTGGGTTAAACCAAATGACTTGCTGGAAATTTCGGAAGCGGATTAAAGACTGTATTATCAGGCATGGTGCTGATAAGGAAAAAGTGGCTATCCAGACCATCCTGCTGTCTGAATTTGATTGATTTAGTTATCCGTTCTGACTTATCAGCTGCAAAGATCTTTTGTTGATGATATTTATTTCTTTTCCTTTTAATTGAATAATTCCATCTTTGTCGAACTCAGTCAGCACGCGGCTTACACTTTCGCGGCTGGTATCTACCAGATTTGCCAAATCGGACTGCGAAAGTGGTAATACAAAGGTATCCGACTTGAAAATCTTGTCTGAAAATTCTAGTAGGGCATCTGCCATATTTCCGCGAATCAGTTTTTGAGTCCGGTTGGCACAGCGGTGGAACGATTCTAATTCATTCCTGCATAATTCCAATATTATTTCATGCGAAAACTCCCGGTTTTCGTTTAATATTGTCTGAAAAACTTCTACGTCAATAAAGCAAACTTCCACCTCGGTAATTGCAGTAACCGAATATTGGTTGATTTTATCTCCAAAAGTTGTAGGCAGTCCCAGGTATGTCGGAGCTTTTACTAGTTTTACGATTTGCTCGCGATACGGTCCGGCTAAATGTATTTTGGCCATCCCCGTGCGTAAAAAAACCACGTTGGTGGAATACATCCCCTGCTTAATAATCGTATCACCTTTTTTAAATTTTAAAACAAGGTGATTAGCAGATAATTGCTCAAAGCTAGTATCGCAGAGCATAGCTGCAGCTTTGGAATTGAATGGACAATTTTTACAATTTGCTTCCATAATTTTCTTTGATTTGAAAGAATGTGCTGCAAATATATACAATGTGATACATATCACAAAATAATGTATGCACTTGCACGTGTTATTTCTCATTAGATAATTATTTCTGCAATACATTTGCAGATATAATTCTTCAATCAAACTCAATATTAAAATTTAATAAATATGGAAGCTACTCAGGAAGTAACGATTGAACAACTTCAGAAGCAAATAGATACTTTGCAAAAGAAGGTGGGAAAACTCGAAAAAGGACGTAAAGATCAACTGTCAATTGCCGTTGTCTCTGGCGATTTGGATAAAGTGTTAGCCGCAATGGTTATCTCATTAGCCGCTGCTGCTATGGATACTCAGGTAAAACTTTTCTTCTCATTCTGGTCACTTTCGGCTCTTCGTGATCCAAATAAAACCCCCAAAGGAAAAGATTTTATTTCTAAAATGTTTGGAATTATGCTTCCAAAAGGTAAAGACAAGTTGGCTTTATCAAACATGAACATGGTGGGTATGGGACCGATGATGATCAAAATGTTGATGAAAAAGCAAAACGTTATGTCGTTGGGCGAAATGTTCAAGCAAGCCGGAGAGTTGGGCGTGGAAATAACCGTTTGCGAAATGTCAATGGGCTTAATGGGCTTCAAGAAAGAAGAATTTATTGACTACCCAAACCTGCGTTTTGCCGGTGCAGCGACGTTTGTGGCTGATGCCGGGGAAAGCGCCATGCAACTATTCATCTAGAAATAACCCCTAACCCCTGAAGGGGAACAAGACTTCGTCTCTTAAATTACAAATCAGATAAAACTATAGACAGAAAACACTAACCACCCTTAATCCCCCCCCTTCAGGGGTTAGGGGTAAATATTTAAACATTATGACAACCGAAGAATTAAAAAACGTAAAATCGAATTTAGTCGTTGATGCCCGTGGAACAGCTTGTCCTGGTCCGCTTTTGGCAGCAAAAAAAGCCATTGGTGAACTTGAATCAGGCGAAGTGATGGAAATCCTTTCGGCAGACGAAGGTACAAAAAATGACATTCCACGCTGGTGTGACAAAGTTGGCCACGAATATCTTGGCTTCTTCGACGAAGATAGCTTCAGTCGCTTGTTTTTGATCAAAGAATAAAACACTACCCCCCAACCCCTAAAGGGGAGTTTTAAGTTACTATTGTTTTCTGTAACCGATGGTAATTTAGTTCCCCTTTAGGGGTTAGGGGTTTTCTACCTTTACCATTATGTCAACATCACCCAAAATACTGGTTTTCTCCACCGATAAGATTTCCGATCCGGGAATTGATCAGGCCGGTTTGAGAAAAATTCATTACGCTCCCTCCGTTTACGTTATCAGCTTACCCTGCTCATCGGGTATCAAACCCAAATGGATTTTACACGCTTTAGAACAAGGCTTCGACGGCGTTTTTATAGCTGCTGACGGTCATGAATGTTCGTTCAGCTCACGCTGTGCAGATCATACCAATACCATTGTGGAAGCATCACAGGTATTGATGAAAGAGAAAAACATTAACCCAAGACGTGTGCGTATGGCTGCTTTGTGTTCGGTTTGTGCCGAGCCATTTGCCAGTCACATGGAGAATTTCGCGAAAATTTTAAGCGAATTACCCCCAACTTCTAAAGGGGAATAAGAAATATTACTCCTGATATTTATATTATGACTGAAAATAAAGATAACATGATATTAGACGAAAGTAGCCTCAGTTCCCCTTTAGGGGCTAGGGGTTCTTCCTACGATGCACTGGTAATCGGAGGCGGTATTGCCGGTCAGGAAGCTGCTTTGAGCCTTGCCGATATGGGGCATGAGGTATTACTCGTAGATAAAGCTCTTTCCATTGGCGGAAAAATGATCCAGTTGAGTAAGGTTTTCCCGACACTCGACTGCGCTGCCTGTATTACTACCCCTAAAATGTCGGAAACAGCTCGTCACCCGAACATCACCCTAATGTTGAACAGTGAGATTGATGGAATTACCAAAAACGGTAATGACTTTCAGGTTGATATTTCGAAAAAAGCCCGGTATGTTATTCAGGAAAATTGTACCGGTTGCGCCGAGTGCGAAGCGGTTTGCCCGGAAGTGCGCAGCGACGATTACAATGCCAATCTGGCCGGGCGCAAAGTGGCATATATTCCGTTCAACCTCGCCAATCCGCGCATTGCCACCATCGACCGCCAAGGACATTCTGCTCCTTGTATCAACGAGTGTCCGGGTGGCGTGAAACCATACGGCTACATTACCCTGGCCCGCAACGGCCAGTACGAGGAAGCCATGAAGCTGCACCTCGAAGATATACCTTTCCCCGGAAGTTTGGGCCGTGCTTGTTATGCGCCATGCCAGAATGCCTGTACCCGTGCCAGCCTAGAAGGTGCGGTGGATATCCGCAAGACAAAACGTTATTTTGCCGATTGGTATTACGAAAAATATCCCGAAGCTCCGGCTGTTGAGATCAAGAATAAAACCGGAAAAAAGGTTGCCGTTATCGGTTCGGGTCCTGCCGGAATCACAGCCGCTTATCATTTGGCATTGAAAGGGCATACCGTAAAAATATTCGAAGCAGCACCCGGTGCAGGAGGTATGCTCCGCCTGGCACTGCCTGAATACCGCGCCCCGAAAAATGTGGTGGATCGCGATTTGAAAAACGTTACTGTTCTGGGCGTTGAGATAGAAGTAAACAAAAAAATTACCGACCTGAAGGCGTTGAAGTCAGCAGGTTTTGATGCCGTCTTTGTTTCGGTAGGAACCCACGATGCAGTTTCCTCAAAGACAGAAGGCTCCGGTTTGAATGGCATTGTGGATTGCCTTCATTTCCTTCGGGAATCCAATATCGGTAAAAAAGAAGATCTGACCGGAAAACGCGTAATGGTGATTGGTGGCGGAAATACCGCTATCGATGCTGCCCGCACGTCGTTGCGCCTGGGTGCTGAAAAAGTGACCGTGGTATATCGCCGTAGCCGTGAGGAGATGCCTTGTTTTGCTCCTGAAATTCACGAAGCCGAAGAAGAAGGTGTTGAAATTATGATTCTTCGTAACCCGGTGAAATACATGGGCGAAAATGGCCGGATCAAGCAAGTGCAACTCGTAAAAATGCAGTTGGGCGAGAAAGATGCCAGCGGTCGTCGCAGTCCCGAAGCTGTGAAAGGTTCTGAATATATCGAAAACGTGGATTACGTGATCGAAGCCATTGGTTTGAAACCTTCCACTTCGCCTTTTGCCGGACAAATTGATCTGAATAAAAACGGAACCATTGTAGCTGATAAGAAAACGTTGCAAACATCCGTAGACTATATTTTTGCAGGAGGCGATACCGTTACCGGGGCTACTACGCTGATTGAAGCAGCCGGACAAGGTAAAAAAGCGGCATTCTACATGGATAAATACCTGCGTGGCCTGAACATGCTGGATTTCCAGGATGGTGATAAACTGCCGGCTATTGATAAAGCAAAAGTATTGAGTAGGGTCAACCCCTCTGTGGTTGACCCAAAAGGAAAATTCGCTGTGATTGCCCCCATACAAAATGGTATGATGCCATTGGCTCAGCGTGCAAGAAGCTGGGAAGAAGTGGAACAAACATTCACCGAAGCCGAATTGAAAGCCAGCACCGAACGTTGCCTGGATTGCTCAAATTGCCGCGAATGTCACCAATGTGTGGCTGCATGTCCGTCGAATGCCATTGACTTTTCGCAAAAAACACAAGTCATCAATGCTACTGTAAAATCGGTGGTGGTGACTACGGGTTATAAACTTTTCCCGCCTACCGGAAAGCCCAATTATGGTTATGCGCTTTATCCGAATGTAATTGACTCCATGCAAATGGATCGACTCATTGCGCCAACCCGTCCGTTCAACAACGTGTTGCGCCCGGGTGATGGCAAAGTGCCGGATAATATTGCGTATGTGCTTTGTACCGGTTCGCGCGATTCGGCCATCGAAAACTCCGGTTGTGGTGCCGATTGCGAAAACAATCCGATTTGTTCGCAAATCTGCTGTATGTATTCTATCAAGCAAGCTCAGTTGCTAATGGGTGCGTTACCTATGGCCGATATCACCATTTATTACATGGATATCCGTGCATTTGGCAAGGGTTACGAAGAATTCTTTATGCAATCCAAAGCCATGGGTGTGAACTTTGTAAAAGGCAAAGTGGCCAAGATCCGTGAAAACGAAAATGGTTCGGGCGATTTGATTTTACGCTACGAAGATACTTTGAAAGGTATTGTGAAAGAATCCAAACACGATTTGGTGGTGCTTTCTACCGGTGTTGTTCCCAATAAAGATGTTCCGCAACTATTCAAAGGCAGTGTGTTGGAACTTGACCATTTCAACTTTGTAAAACAGATAGATGAACTGACGAGTCCTGCCCTGACCAGCATCGAAGGTGTATTTGTTGCCGGGGCTGCTTCTGGTCCAAAAGACATTCCGGATTCCATCTTGTCGGCCGGATGTGCAGCGTCCGAGGTTGCGGGGTATTTGAATAAGAGGAACCCCCCTAAATCCCCCTAAAGGGGGACTTGCTGAGGGCAGCAAAATCTTTACATTACAATAATTCTATTTACAAACCAAAAAACAGTCCCCTTTAGGGGCAGGGGTATATGAAACAACGAATAGGCGTATATATTTGTCACTGTGGCGGGAATATTTCCGACTATGTGAATGTGGAAGAGCTGGGCAAAATGTTCCACGAAGAGGAAAACGTGGTGGTTTCCAAAGATGTGATGTTTGCTTGTGCCGATTCCAACCAAAAGGACATGATCAAAGACATTCAGGATAACCAACTGGATGCGATTGTGGTTTGCTCGTGTTCTCCAAAGCTGCACCTCCACACGTTTAAAAATGTGGCGAGCCGTGCCGGGTTGAACCCAAGCAATTATGTACAGGTGAATATCCGTGAGCAATGTTCGTGGCCACACAGCGACCGTCCGCGTGAAGCAACCGTGAAAGCGGCCGGGCTAATTCGCGCCGGGATCAACCGCGTGTCGTATTCCGAATCGTTGGATGCTATTGATATTTCGGTGAAGAAATCGGCGTTGGTCATCGGGGCCGGTGTTTCGGGAATGAAGGCTGCCATCGATTTGGCCCGCTCGGGCACCGAAGTTTTCCTGATCGAAAAAGATTTTTTCGTGGGTGGACGCATTGCCCAAAAGGAAACCTTGTTCCCTTCCGGCCAAAACGGGAAACAAGTGGTGGCGGCTTTGTACAATGAAATGAAAAAGTACCCGAACATCACCATTTTTACCGGGGCAACAGTGGAAAAAGTGTCGGGAAGTTTGGGAAACTTCGCAGTGGATATCAAAGTAAAGCCCCGTTATATCAACCCCAATGCCGATAAACAAGCGGTAAAACGGGCTATGGCCGAATGCACGGTGGAGATGGCTGATGAGTTCAACCTCGGACTCACTAACCGCAAAGCCATTTATAAAAACTACCCCGAGGCATTGCCCGATGTTCCCGTTGTGAATGCTGAACTGCTGAAAGATGAAGCTGATTTCATTGGTAAGTTTGCTTCTACGTTGAATCTGAACGAACAGGAAGAAACGCTTTCGCTTATTGCCGGTTCGGTGCTGGTGACCACCGGTTACGACCACTACCAACCCAAAGAAGGGGAATTTGGATACAAAACGATTGATAACGTGGTGACTTTGCCGGAACTGAACCGCTTGATGGAATTGAATCCGACCAAGCTGGTTTATAAAGGCAAACAAATCAAAAGCCTGGCGTTTATCTATTGCGTGGGAAGCCGGCAGACCAAAGGCGAAAACAAATACTGCTCGCGCCAGTGCTGTACGTCGACTATTCACACAGCCCTGCAACTGAAAGAAAAGTACAAAGACATTCAGGCTTACCACGTGTACCGGGATATCCGCACGTATGGCAAGCAAGAAATCATGTACGAACAATCCTCGAAACAAGGCGATTTGTATTTCAAATACGAAGAAAAAGAAATGCCTGTGGTTGAGAAAGAAGGTAAATCAACCCTTGTAAAAGTAAAAGATTACCTGACAGCCAAAAAACCGTTGGAAATAGAAGCTGATCTGGTGGTGCTGGTTACCGGCATGGTGGCTCGCGAGGATGCAACGCATATTTCCGAGCTGTTCAAAATTCCGATTGGCAGCGATAAGTTTTTCAACGAAATACACCCGAAACTGAAACCCGTGGAAACCGTTATCAAAGGCGTGTACATCGGCGGAAGTTGCCAGGGGCCAAAGAATGTGAGTGAATCAGTGCAGTCGTCGATGGCGGGTGCAGCCAAAATCACGGCCTTGCTAAAAAGCGGAACCGTTTCGGTCGATCCGATTATTGCCCGCGTAGATGCCAATGCTTGTACCTGGTGCGGAAAATGTGCTGATGTATGCGATTATACAGCATTGAAGATAGTGGAGAAAGATGGTAAGATGGTGGCAGCAGTCAACAAGGCGGTTTGTACCGGTTGCGGAATCTGTGCTCCGGTATGTCCTGAAAATGCCATTGAAGTGGCCCAGTATACCGACCATGAAATAGAGTCGATGATTGATGGCTTTATGCATGATGTGGAGATTAAAGAACACGAAGTGGTAGTGGAAGAAAAGGAAGGCGGAAAAATAGGAATGAAAGAATATCCGCAGGTTTGGCGCGAAATCCTTGCCGGCATGACCGACGAGAAAAACACCATCCCGCAGATAGCCGCCAACTCAAAACTCAACAGCGACCTGGTGACTTTCCACCTGATGACCATGAACAAATATGGTGTAGTGATGCCTGCCGGAATGGATGCGAAGGAAACGTACTATTATTATAAAGTGAAATAAAAACAACCCCCAACCCCTAAAGGGGGCTTTCTTGGCTCCCCTTTAGGGGCTGGGGGTAAATCTAAAAAACATGTCAAGAGTAAATCCAACATTTGCAACTGAATTAAAAAAATATGGGTCGGACGACTTCAACGCCTGTTTCAATTGCGGAAACTGCACGGCTACCTGTTCGCTTTCGACTGCCGAGAGTTCATTTCCACGCGAAATGATCCGGTACACCACGCTGGGGCTGGAAGACGAAATCAAAGCTTCGCTCAAGCCGTGGGAATGCTATTACTGCGGCGAGTGCAGTTCCGAATGTCCGCGCCAGGCCAGTCCGGGTGAATTGATGATGTCGCTCCGCCGGTGGCTCACGGCCAAGTACGACTGGACAGGCCTCTCGGGGCTTATGTACAAATCTTTGCCGGCAAGTATCGCAGCTTTCGTGCTGACGTTTGTGGGCGTGATGGTGTTTGCGTTCTCGGCCAACTTCGATCTGGAGCGCATGATGCACGCAGGGCATGTGTTCGAAGCCATTGCCATTGCCAGCATAATGGTCCTCATATTTGTGCCGAATATTATCCGCATGCGGTATTTCAGCGTGGTGCAACCGGGCGCGAAAGTGCCTTTCAAGAAATATGTCAGCAGCCTGGGCGAATTCTTCGTCACCATGTTCGTGCAAAAACGGGCGCTGGACTGCGACGATAACCGCCTGCGTTGGTTCGAACATTTCATTCTCGTACTGGGTTACCTGTCGTTGCTGTTCACCACCGTGTTTCTCGACTGGTTTTCTACCCCCTACCTGGCCGTAAACGTCTTTGGATATGTGGTGAGCGCCATCGTGTTTATCGTAACGGTGGACTTTGTAAACAGCCGCATTCAACAGAAGAAAGCCATGAATACGCATTCGCAACCTTCCGACTGGTTTTTCGTGATTTGGTTGTTCCTCATGGGCTTCACCGCCTTTATGACCCGCTTGTTTATCGACCTGGACCTGTTGGAAACGAACAAATGGTTATACATCCTGCACTTCACCGTATTGGTGCAATGGGCGTTGATCATTGTTCCGTTTGGCAAATGGACACACTTCTTGTACCGCTCATTCGCGCTGTATTTTGTGAAGCTGAAAGGGGAATGATTTGATGATGTGGTGATGCGATAATGTGGTAATAAAACCCCGGCTGAATTTCTGAGGAGATTCAGCCGGGGTTGTGTTTATAAATGAAACATATCGTCTTTCCATTTTTCCGGATTATTCACGATATAATTGGATATGTTTTCGTACGCATCGGGGGTTCGGATGATGTTTTCAAAATAATTGCGTTGCCATAATTTGCGATTAAAACGCGGCCAACCATCATTTTTTACACCACGGATATATGCGTTGGTGGTCATGGTTTTGAACCAATCCACCGCATCGGGGATGGTGGCGCCGGTTCGCGGACGCCCACGTAGGGGCGCCCCTACGTGGGCGTCCGACATATTGTCGGGATGAACATTTTCAATAATGCAATGAAAATGGTTGGGCATGACCACCATTTCGTGGCAACGTTTATCGGGATATTTGTTTTCCAATTCGGCATACCATTGTTCCACCATGCGCCCGGCATCGTTCAAATGCATCACACCATCATGCACTTCGCCAAACAATTTCAATCGATCCTGTACGCAAATGGTGATAAAATACAATCCTGCCTGGGCATAATCATAGCCTTTCAGGCGGATGGAACGGCGGTTTTGAACAAAGTTATTTATTCTCATTTGTTGATTTTTCATATATTGACCTTAAATAGAATTTGTGTCCATCCTCAGTGAATATATAGCTGGTTGACAAGTCGTCAAATGACTTATTTAGTATTCTGTAGTTTGCTAAAACATCAAGATATTTAGTTATATCATCATTTCGATTACGATATGAATAATTAATCAAAGAGTGTCCATACAAGAGAAGAAATTTAAATAGATCTGATGGCTTTCCATCTAAATCAAATTTAGATTTCTCCAGTAATGTTTTAAGTTGTTCGTATTTTAAACCAGAATATAAAGTATTATCTTGTAGGGTAGAAGAGTTTAATTTCTCTCTTAAATCAGAATTTTCACTCGTAAGTTTTGCAATTTCTTCAGCTAATAAAGCTGTATTTATATTATTATCGCCGCGAATCCACCCAACTAATTCTTTCCTATAAATAAAATCAGATAATGTTTTGAAAATAGCCAACTGAATATCTTTTTTGTCATTCCAAAATTCCACCATGTTTGACGTTACAATTGCTTTGAATTCATCCAATTCTTTTTGATGTTTATCTTCGATTGCGGTACGTTTCATTACTCCAACTTTTTCATCCAGCGCTTTATCGGTGATTACAACAGAAAACAATGGTTTCTGTTGTTCAAGTGCATACTCAAATTCTAAATGGGTATAACTTTTACCAGACTTAGGTTCAATACTCCCATATCTTCCACCCAAGATCAATAGGTAAATATCCGATTCATCAATCCATCTTTTGATTACCGTCATTTGAGATTCGTCTCCGGCAGAGAATAGTTCCATACCTGCCGGTATATGTCCCGCCGATAAAATAGCTTCTACAGCAGCTTGCCTTTCTTCTTTTAAATCGGTATAAGTTGACGATACAAAGATCTGAAATTTCTTGTCTTTCATATTTTCCAATTTTAAACCCACCCGCCACTCTACCTGCATGACGGGTGGATCGTTTCTAGATTTTATTTCGCTGCTGCGGTATCGTCATTTTTCGTATGTCCTTTGCGCATGGCCACTGCCGTAGTGTATTGGTCGATACGGCCATTGATTTTGGTTACTAACGGAGCGTACAATGCGTCGCCTTCGATGGTGATGTAGGCATTGATGCGGTCCACAAGTGCGTCGTAGGCAGTTTCGGTGTCCAGCCGTGCCTGTTTCATACTGATGCTGGGCTTGTCATCTTTCTCGGTATTGCGACTTTTTACCACTTCCAGAAAGGCAAGCTGTGTCGCTTTCATTTCAGTCACCCAGTCCATAAGCCCCAGCATGGCAATGTCAGCCGAAGCACTGTCGATAGCAGTCATATAACTGTCGAAAGCCTGCGTCTGTTTGTCGTCCGAAAGACGCGTGATGTCACTGAAATTTTCATTGATAAGGTTTACCTTGTAGGCTGCTTGTGCCATAGCCGGATTGAAATGATTCAGCAAGCCCTTTACTACTTTGAAGAATCCGCGAATTGGTTTGTCGCGTGCTTGGTCGGCCTCACTCACCCGTTTGGTATAACTGTTTTTCTGAATCAGGTCCAGTACCGATTTTTCAATGCCCAGCTTCAGTTTATGATCGGACATTTGCAACTGAACTCTCGAACTGACATTGCCGTCTTCGGTGATGTACTCAGACACGTAGGTGTGAAAACCTGCATGTTCTTCATTTTGCAATAAGTGGAAATGAATTTTTTTAATAAACATAGAAATTTCGAATTAATAGTTAATACTTTGTTTGGAAAAATTATTCTTATGTTGGAGAAACGATAGGAACCGAATAAAAAACATTGTCCCCTGTTGGGGATTTGGGTCATCATGCGTGAAAAATACCGTCCCCTATTGGGGACGGGGGGCAAATGCATGAAAAATGCTTTCCCCACTTGGGGACAGGCATCAATATTGCTGAAAAGTACCTTCCCCACTTGGGGATAGTTGTAATTTTAGCTGAAAAACCCCGTCCCCAATAGGGGAAAGCATTTTTCATCCATGCGAAGCATTTTCCCCAATAGGGGAAGGGTCTTTTTACGTGCCCACATGCCGGAAAAATTCGCGTGCTTAAAATTTAACGCGCCAAAGGTAGAAAAATAGTTTTAATAAAACGATGTATTCGAATAACTTTTTTTAGAAAATAGTTGACTAGAAGTGTAAATAGAATATTGACTATTGCCCAGAGGTACAGATGACTGTGATAACCGGGCAAATGGAGCATTAAGTAAAGCTGCCCTTGGGGGATGCAACCGCAGTCCGAAAGCATTACAGCCACAAAAAGAGTCACAGCAACTCATTTTCACTTCGAATGGCCTGACCGTTGAGTATTTATCACTATTTTTGTCCGTCGAAAATGAAAACTAAAAATATGACACGAATTTTTCTGATAGGCTACATGGGTTCGGGCAAAACGACCATTGGCAAACTGGTGGCCGACAAACTTGGCTACAGTTTTATTGATATGGATGCCCACATTGAGCAAAGGCAATTTAAAACAGTATCGCAAATCTTTGCCGAGATTGGAGAAGATGAATTCCGTATCCTCGAAAAACAATGCCTGCATGAAGTGGCTCAGTTTGAACATGCAGTTATCTCCACCGGAGGCGGCGCCCCTTGCTTTTTCGACAATATCGACTATATGAATGCCCACGGGCTGACCATTTACCTGAAGCTGACTCCTGCCGAGCTGGCCGAACGCCTTGAAGCCGCCCACGCCAACAAACGCCCACTGCTTGCCAACCGCAAAGGGGAGGAACTCCGCCAGTTTATAGCCGAGGGGCTTGCAAAGCGCGAACCATTCTACTCGCAGGCTGCCCACGCACTCTCGAGCGATATAGAGTCGACGGTTTTAGCTATTTGCGAAATCATCCAAAATCAATAGCAAATTAAACCGCAATTTCTACACACCCGCTTTTCGCACTAAAACAGCAGAATAGCAAGAAACCCATCACATAATCTCATTTTATGCTTCGATATCTCAAATTAATTTTTAACTTTGACGACTAAATAAAAACAACCCTATATCCAAAACGGGACAAATATTCACCAGAACACATAGCAAATGAATACAAGTATCTACAGTGTAATTACTGGAACCGGAAATTACATTCCTTCCAGAGTAATTAAGAACGAAGATTTTATCAAAAATGAATTCTTTGAAACTAATGGAGAGAAAATCAATAAGTGCAACCAAGAGATTACCGATAAGTTTTTGGAAATTACTACCATTGCAGAAAGACGCTATATTACCGACGATCTGACTACTTCCGATATGGCTTTTTTTGCCGCACAAGAAGCTATTAAGTCAGCACAAATAGACCAGGAAGAATTAGATTATATCATTGTTGCCAACAATTTTGGCGATACCCGCTTTGACAACCGGGCCTCGGATCATGTACCTAGTTTAGCCTCCAAGGTAAAGCACAAATTGCAGATCAAAAATCCGGAAACAATTGCCTATGATTTGACTTTCGGTTGCCCGGGTTGGGTGCAAGGCGCTATTCAGGCCGATTACTATATCAAATCGGGGGATGCAAAAAAGGTCCTGGTCATTGGCGCAGAAGTTCTGTCGCGCATCAGCGACCCGCACGACAGGGATTGCATGTTGTATGCCGACGGTGCCGGAGCCGTAGTATTCGAAGCCAAAGAAAGTACAACTCCTATCGGAATCCTGGCTCACAAAACCCGCTCCGACACGTTTACCCATGCCGGACTGCTGCACATGGGCCCATCATACAACCCGGAATTTGAAAATCCGAACGACCTGTTTCTGAAAATGAACGGACGAAGACTGTACCAATATGCACTCGAAACAGTTCCTCAATCGATCAAAGCTTGCTTGGATAAAATCAACCTGCCACTTGCCGATGTCAAGAAAGTATTGATCCACCAGGCCAATGGCAAGATGGACGACGCCATATTAAAACGCCTTTACGCATTATACAATATTGCCGAAGCTCCCGAGAATGTGATGCCTATGACCGTTCACACCTTAGGCAATACATCGGTGGCTACCTTGCCTACGCTGCTTGACCTGATCCTCAAAGACAATCTGGATAACCACAGCATCGACAAAGGCGATATCCTGATCTTTGCTTCGGTGGGAGCCGGAATGAACATCAATGCTTTTATCTATAAAATGGTATAAACAGGACGAATCAACAACGTTGATATAAAAATGGCGGATAACAAATCCGCCATTTTTTTTAAAGACACCTCAGGTTTTATTTTTTGAAGAAAGTAACCGTTTCGTTTTTTACAGCATCATCATAGATATCCTGCTCAAACTTGAAGATAAAATCACCCTTCTGCTTATTTAAAAGAATATTGGCTATCCTGGGTTTGGCCATCTCATAAGGCTCCACTTGCCCTGAAACATGATACGACAGAATTCGTAAGAAATAATGCTGCGTGCTATCCTGGGTTTCCACAAATTTGTTTGCAGATAAAAACCGCCCCGAATCTTCAATCTTCAATGGAATTTTCTTCAGGATTTCGGCAAACGGCAACCACTTGTCACCAAAATAATCATAACTAATGGCATTCTGAATACTGTATTTCTCAATGCTCTCCAACGATTTTGTATTGGCCGATTGCACCCACCCCCGAACATTTGCCAGCTTTGGAGCTGTTTTTGGGACAACCAGCAGCAACCCTTTCAATATACTCTCTTTCAGAAGCAGCTGTTGCCCATATTGTGCATAAAATGCCTTCATATCCTCTTCGGCCGGTTCCTTCGGAAGCCTTTGTTCAATCATTTTTTGCTGATACTGATGAATGGTCAACGATTTACGGTAACTCTCGACCAACTCATCTATCTCGGCCTTGTTCGTTATATTCCGCTTTGCATTTTCATACATCAACACGTCCGTCACCCATTTACGGATATAACTTTGAGCTATCTCGGTGCTATCGGTATCATTCACATTCGGAGGAATAATTTGCTGAACTTCGTCGGCGTAGAGGAACTTGCCTTCTACTTCGAGCAAAGGTTTACGGGCAGTATCAGGCGCTTTGTGCTTACACGAAGCTAAAAGCACCAGGCTAAACAGAAAAATTAGCTGTAAGATCCGTTTTTTCATTACACTGAGCTAAAAAAAGAAATGCAAAAATTCAGATTAAAAAGAAACCTTCACTTTTGCATTCCGGGATTGTTAGTTTTTCTTTACTGTTTTCAAAACATTCTGGTCAACAGTAACCGTATATTTCGCCCGAAGTGCTTTTATCCATTCTTGTTCCAGGTACTCCTGATAGTCGGCAGTCACCAAACCACGAACATCAGTATAATCTTCAGGCTTATTCTTTAGCAACTTGCCAGCAACAAAGAAATATGGATAATCCGCTGCAGGAACATACTTTTCTTTCGATTTAAATATTTCGGAGTCTACCGCCTTATTATCCCCCTGAACATACAATCCCTTTTCAACCTTCACATGCTGGATACTGTCATTCAAGCGAACCTTAAGATACTTATCAATCGAATCGGCAGCCGATTTCTTTACAATCAATTTAGCCGCGTTCAGAGTTTCTTTGTCTTTGCAGAAAATAACCCGTCCCTTAAAATGCGGTTTTTCCCAGGTATAATCCGCCTTGTGCTTGTTGAAATATTTAATCAACCCCTGGGTATCTTTTGATGCCTTATCCCACACCTCTTTGTTGCTCACCTCAAACAATAAGATACCGTCATGGTATTCTTGCATCAAAAACCGGAAATCATCGTATTTAGTTTCAAGCTGGCTATCCTCGTATGCGAGCAACTCAGCATCAGCAAAAGCTTTAAGTTTCTCATCAATAATTTCGGAAGGGCTAACTTTATCTGCTCCCGGATTTTTCTTCAAATATCGGGCAAAATCAGACTGAGAGTAGTATTTTCCGTCGAAACTAAACAGAGGTTTGTCCAGTTTGGCTGCATCAGCAATGAAAGTGGAGTCGCTAAGTTTTTTATTCTTGAGCAACTTATAGAACTCGTCCAAATTAGCCGCAATCAGCTTATAGTCGTATTCGTTTCGCAACCGGTCTAAGAAAGCCTGTTGCCCTTTGTTTGCACGCTCATCGCGCTTTATCTTGCTATCCAATTCAGCTTTTAATTCATCGAAAGGAGCAAGTCCCTTTTTATTCAACAGCTTGATAATATGCCATCCGTAAGCCGATTGAATCGGTTTCGAAATCTGTCCTATATTTTTCAGGGCAAAAGCAGCCGCCTCAAACTCAGGAACCATCCGTCCACTACCAAACCACGGCAATTCACCATTTTTTGCCGCCGAGCCCTTGTCCTGAGAATACTTCTTTGCTAAAGCCCCAAAATCATCGCCAGCCAACACCCTTTGATACAGGGAATCGATTGTTACCTTTGCTCTTTTATTTTGGATTTCATTGCCTTTTGACGTAAGAATCATGATGTGCGAAACCAGCACATCACCCAATGAATTCCGGCGGGCATGCACTTTCACGATATGATAACCGAATGCAGTCCGTACCGGCGCAGAATACCCCCCGACAGAAGTATTATAAGCTGCCGTTTCAAAAGGATAAACAGTCCGAAAAGCCGAAATCCAGCCGATATGGCCATTGTTTTGTTCGGCCGATTGATCTTGGGAAACCTCTTTTGCCACTTTTGCAAAACTCTCTTTTTCCAATCGTTTCCAAATGACATTAATTTCGTTCAACGCTTTTAGCGTGTCTGCCGGTGTGGCATTTTGAGGAATCCGAATTAATATATGGCTAACGTCTAGGTCTGTTTTCGACCGCTCGTAAGCCTCATGAAGCAAAGCCTCATCAACACTGGAATCGGTCAGATAAGGTTTTGTAAGTTGAGAACGATAGCCAGACAGTTCGCTGAGAAACGAAGCCGTAGTATCAATTCCCTGCCTTTTCGCTTCTTCGACCTTTAATTTGAAGTTTATAAACAAATCAACATATTCATCCAGCGTTTTTTTGTCTAAAGAATTGTTTGTATTGTTTTTATTGTAAATATATTCAAATTCGGACTTTAGAACGGGCTTCCCGTTAATAGTCATAAGTACCGGATCATATGTTTGCGCAAATGAACCAACTGATAAGGCTAAAAAAGTCAATAAAGCAATTACAGGTGATTTCATAAATAATTAAAATGACAATTTCAAAGAGAAATTAATAACGAACAATTAACCAGCTGATTACTCCAACTGAATACAAACGTTTATTACCGGCGTTTGTTGTGTCTAATTTTTTAAAATTAGCAACGCAAAGTTATCATTTTATATCCAAATTCAAATTCAAAACTGCTGATTTATTCATCATTAATTGGCAAAATAATCAATTTGAGTTGGACCTTAGCCACACATTCTGCAATGGTAAAAAGGAGGGTCTAGTTAATGTAATCAGACTATATAAAATGTGAGAAAAGAGTATTATCATACAAATTTATGAATATAAGCAAATTGCCGGTTTGCATTTTTATTCTTGCACGCGCTGAACCGAATTAATTTCTTTTATTTTAATAATATTCCGGCAAAGATTATTTATATCTTCAGTGTCATGCACATAAATATAAAACCTGCCAACAAAGATCCCGGCATTGGTTTCGATATTCATCTTATTGATATTAACTCCATAACCATCAGAGATCACTTTCAGTATTTGAATGAGTACGCCTTTCTTGTCAATCCCCCTTATTTCAAGCACCTCAACAAATGAAAGTACTTTGTGTGTAGCCCATTCCAGTGAAACGATCCGTTCGCCATAGCTGCTTTTCAACTTATCAGCCGTAGGACATTGACGTTTGTGAACAATTATTTTTTCAGCATCATCCACATAACCTAATACATCGTCGCCCGGAATAGGGTGGCAACACTCTGCCAGCATGTAAGTTTTGCCAGCGTTTTCTTCCGTCAACTTAAACGATTTTTTCTTATCAATCTTACTATCAACCGGAACTGTTGCAGCTTGTTTAGTATCGGAAGAGCCACCAAAAGGCAGTTTGAGATATTTTACAAATACATTCTGTGTTTTTATTTTGAAAATATTTTTAGTTATATCTTCCAAATTCAACAGCCCTTTACCTGCCTGCAGAAAAAGTTCATTTCGTTGAGTAATGTTATAATAGTTGAGAATTCTAACAATATTTTCGTTTTCAGGGGTCAGATTAATAGATGCCAATACTTCCTCAATCTTCTTTTGCCCATCTGCAATAAAAGCTTTGTCTTCTTTCTTAAATAATGCCTTGAGTTTGGCTTTGGCTCTGGCAGTAGTAACATAATCGAGCCATTCTGTCTGCGGAGTTTGTTTTTTTGAAGTCAGGATCTCAATCTGGTCACCACTATTCAGTCTATAACTAAGTGGCACGAGTTTATGATTTACTTTAGCGCCAATACAATGATTTCCTAAATCGGAGTGAACGGAATAAGCAAAATCGAGCGCTGTAGCTCCCTGAGCAATTGTTTTAATTTCGCCTTTTGGTGTGAAAACAAATATTTCTGAAGCAAAAAGATTGAGCTTGAAAGTATCCATAAAGTCGAGCGCATTAGGCTCCGGATGTTCTAGCAATTCTTTTATCGTTTTCAGCCATTTATCAAGTTCCGATTCATCCGAAATGCCCGATTTATATTTCCAGTGTGCCGCAAGCCCTTTTTCGGCAATATCATTCATCCGCTCACTACGAATCTGGACTTCCACCCAACGCCCACCCGGCCCCATTACAGTCACATGCAAAGCTTCGTATCCATTGGCCTTTGGCGTACTCACCCAGTCGCGGATACGTTCGGGGTGTGGCTTGTAAATGGCCGTAATGGCAGAATACAACATCCAACATTGTTCCTTTTCTGTCAGCTCGCCATGAGGTTTAAAAACAATCCGTTCAGCCAGAATATCGTATACTTCTTCGAAAGGGATATTACGAGCCGACATTTTTCGCCAGATAGAATAGATGGATTTTACCCGGGCCCGAAGTTTAAATTCGTAACCCATACCAGTCAGCTTACGATTGATCGGTTCTGAAAATTCTTTGTAAAAACGATTTCGCGATTCTTCGTCTACAGCCAGTTTATCTTCAATTTCTTTGAAAGTGTCGGGATGTTCGAATTTGAAACTAAGATTTTCAAGTTCGGTTTTTATGCGGAATAGCCCTAACCGATGGGCAAGTGGAGCGTAGATATATTGTGTTTCGCCGGCAATTTTATATTGTTTCGCCGGAGGCATGGAACCCAGGGTTCGCATATTATGAAGCCGGTCGGAAAGTTTAATCAGAATTACCCGAATGTCATCCGACATGGTAATCAGCAGTTTTCGAAAATTTTCAGCTTGTTCGGAAGCCTTTTCTGCAAATACACCGCCCGATATTTTAGTCAATCCATCAACGATCTGCGCAATTTTAGGGCCAAAAAGATTTTCGATATCTTCCACGGTATAATCCGTATCTTCGACCACATCGTGTAACAAAGCAGAACAAATGGAAGTTGAACCTAACCCGATTTCACGAACGACAATTCGCGCCACTGCAAGAGGATGCATAATGTAGGGTTCGCCGGAGCGGCGTTTGATTCCTTTGTGTGCAGTCTTAGCAAAATTGAACGCTTTAGTAACCAACTCAACCTTTTGACGGTGAGTCGTCATACTATAATCAAGAAGTAATGCTTCAAATTCTTGCTGAATCAGTTCATCATCTGTTAGCGGTTCAAGTTGTGTTTGCAACATACAATTTTAGTTATCAATTATCAGTCAACAGTTCAAGATTTAGTTTATCAAACAAATAGTTAGATAACTTATTGAATAGTCTTGCAAAGATATAAAAAATCAGACTAGTTCCCAATGCAGGCTTAGTAATTACTGTTTAGTTGTCAGAAATCCAGCTTGTAACCAATTCGAACCCTTGATTCTACCCGCAAATTTCAAAATCTAAATTCAACATTTTAGAAGCTACAATTTTACTCCGCCACCTGCTCCTACCTTAACTATGATTCAGTAGAACTTTTATTTATAAACAGATTGGCATTAGAAAGAGTTCGGGGCGAAATTCAAGGACTGGTCGTTAATATCCTGCTAACAACAAACTGACATCATTCGAAGGTATGCCATAATAATTCCCAATCAACCGATTCACCAATATACCTTCATAAATATAAGCTCCATGGCGAAAACCCGCACTTTCGGAAATGGCCGATTTTATACAGCCCGAATGTCCAATTTTCGTCAGGATAGGTGCAAAAATATTGCTCAGTGCCATGGAAGAAGTACGACCCACTCGGGCTGAAATATTTGGCACACAGTAATGAATAACCCCATGTTTTTCAAAGACCGGGTCTTGTAACGTGCGGCATTCGGAGGTTTCAAAACAACCACCCTGATCTACACTCATATCAATAATGACAGACCCAACTTTCATCGTTTTCACCAACTCTTCCGACACCATAAATCGATCAGAACCATTAATATAACGCAAATTCCCAATCACAGCATCTGCTGTCGCCAACGCTTTTATCAGGACATTGGGGTGGATAACAGACGTGAAAACCTGCTGTCCAAGATAATGTTGAATTTTGCGCAATTTATTAATGTCATGATCAAATATCTTAACCTGGGCACCCAATGCCAATGCCGTGCGGGCTGCCACCGAACCGGCAATTCCGGCTCCCAAGATAAGCACTTCGGTAGGAGAAATTCCGGCAATCCCACCCAACAAGATTCCTTTTCCACCACTTTCATTGCTCATTAATTCTGCTGCAATAGCAATAGCCGTGTTACCTTCAATTTCAGAAATGGAGTTTACCACCGGAAATGTTTTTTGTTCATCTTTAATCAACTCATAAGCAACTGCATTCATCCTCTTCTTCATCATCAATTTTATACAATCTGTCGATAAATTTGACAGTTGCAACATGGAAAGTATGGAAGAACGATCGTGCATTAAGTTCAGTTCCTGAATTGTTGGCGGGGCAATTTTCAGCACAATATCAGCTGCAAAAACTTCGGCTGCATCATCCACAAGATGAGCTCCGGCCTCGCTATATTGCAAATCGGAATATAGCATCGGCTCACCTGCACCACGTTGAACATACACACTGTGACCTTCTTCGGTTATAATGGAAACTCCTTCGGGCGTCAGAGCTAAACGAGTTTCAACCTCTGCATCTTCTTTCGGAATTCCAATCGACAATCGTGGTTGACTGGCAATCTCGCGCAACAAACACTCTTCAGGAAAAAGTGAACGCTGCTCTTTCGGATCTCGTTTCATGATTATGTAAATTTTTTTGTTAGACTACAAAACTAAACACTATTCTCGGAAATAGCAAACATATTCATTGTTATTTGCTCATTACGTTAGGGTTATTGGCACTGCCTGCCAGCCAACAAACTTTTCATATCTTTGCAGAATTATTATGAATTATGAAGAATAAAAAACTTATGGGCCATATTGCCCTTTTCATAGCCAATATTATCTTCGGGCTCAACAATCCTATTTCAAGGTCGTTAATGCCTGAAATTTTGAGTCCATATACGCTTACATTCTTCCGTTTATTCGGCGGAACCATTCTCTTCTGGATGATATCACCATTTGTCAAGAATGAAAAAGTCCCCATGAAAGATATTCTCCTTTTATTTTTTGCGTCATTATTTGCATTGACATTGAACCAATTGCCTTTTTTCGTTGGTTTATCCATGACTTCTCCCATCGACGCATCGATTGTAGTTACCATGCTGCCCATAGTCACCATGATACTTGCTGCGATAATTATCAAAGAGCCAATTACACTTATGAAAGCCGTGGGCGTTCTGGTAGGTGCGTCCGGAGCATTGCTATTGGTTTTCAGCAATCAAATACATCACAACGGGAATAGTAATTTCTTTGGAAGCTTAATTGTTTTTGCTGCAGTAGCCTCATTTGCATTGTATTTGACTGTTTTTAAAGACCTGATAACACGCTACTCACCCATCACTCTAATGAAATGGATGTTCCTGTTTGGAACCATTGTATGCTTTCCGTTCTGCTACAAACCATTGGCGCAAACCGACTTTGCAATACTCAGTGCCGGAACTTATTGGCGTATCGGATTTATGGTCTTTTTCGGAACTTTTTGGGGATACTTGCTCATACCTATCGGGCAAAAAGTACTTCGCCCCACCACGCTTAGCATGTACAACTACGTACAGCCAGTGGTAGCATCCTTCCTTACCGTAATCATCGGCATGGATAGTTTCGGAGCAGAAAAAGCCCTTTCGGGAGTATTGGTTTTTTTGGGTGTTTATATAGTTACCCAAAGCAAATCGAGGGCGCAAATAGAAGCGGAAAGAATGGCGAAAGCAAAAAGAGAGCTTGCAATTGAAGATTAGGCAAATAACCGACATTTACAAACTTTTTTACACCCCGGCTTATCACTTCTGCTTTATTCTCCTCACGTAATCTGTCGGACTTTCGTTGAAGTATTCTTTAAAGCATTTTGTAAAATATGAAGGCGTTGAAAATCCGGTATCGTATGCAATTTCAGATATAGATTTTTCAGAATTTATCAATAGCTGCTCGGCCGCTTTCAACCGGATAATGCGCACCAATTCGTTAGGTGCATAATTGGTCAGCGATTTAACCTTACGATACAACTGTACACGAGAAAGACCCAGATTCTTACCAATCTCGTCCACATTCAAATCACTATCGATCAATCGTTCTTCTATCAGTTTCCTGAATTTGGCAATAAACGATTTATCAATTTCAGCTACATTTTCTTTTCGTTCCCCAAAAGTCAGGTTCTTCTGGAAAAACGCCTTTACTTTCTCCCGGTTCTCGATTAATTTCCGAACACGGATTTTCAACAGGCTTTCATTAAATGGTTTTGGAATGTACGCATCTGCCCCATTTTCAAAACCAATGGCCCGTTGTTCATCCAACGCAAAGGCTGTTAGCAGAATAACCGGAATATGACTCGTGGAAAGATTTTCCTTGATTTGCCGGCAAAGTTCAAAGCCATCCATAACATCCATTTGCACATCGCTGATAATAAGTTCCGGAACAAATTTCATGGCTTTAAAAAGACCCACTTGTCCATTCGGAGCCTCGATTATCTCAAAATTGTCGTTCAAAAGACTGTGGATATATGTCCGCACATCCTTGTTGTCTTCAACGATTAATATCAATGGTTTATCTGTCTGCAAATTTACTTTTTCATCAATTTCCTCTTCCGAATCAAGGATCAACATATCCTCCGAACGTTTTGATAATGAATTCAGTATCGGATATTGCTCAACAACAAGAATTTCTTTTTGTTTAAATGGAATTAGCACTGTAAATACACTTCCTTTCCCTTCTTCACTTTTAATCCCAATTTCACCGTTGTGCAACTCAACGAGAACTTTGGTGAGATGCAAACCAATGCCTGAACCAGCTGCCCGGCTGTCTACTTTATAAAATCGCTCAAAAATACTGTGAATATGCTGATCAGAAATACCAACTCCATTATCGGAAACTGTAAGTTGGGCATACGATACATCATCACGCTTGATCTTAGATAACTGCACCTCAATCCGCCCGTTTTCAGTCGTAAATTTAAATGCATTGGATAGCAAATTGTAACAGATTTTTTCCATTTTATCCGAATCGAACCACAATGTAAAATCATTGTCGGAAGCTTTAAAAGAGAACTGAATGTGCTTTTTCTTTGCAAACTCAACAAATGAATCGGAAATATCCTGAATAAATGCCTTCAGGTCAGTCAACGTAAAATACATCTGCATTTTGCCGTTTTCATATTTCCGGAAATCAATGATCTGGTCAATCAGCTTAAGCAGAACGTGTACGTTCTTCCGCATAAGATGGATTAGCCGCTTACCTTCCGCACTAAGATTTTCTTTCCCTTCCAGACTATCCAACGGACCCAAAATCAATGTCAAGGGTGTACGGAATTCGTGCGAGATATTAGTAAAGAATACCAATTTTTCCTGAGTGGCTTCTTCCAGATTTTTAGAAAGAACAATTAATTGATCCCGTTGCTCTGATAATTTTTCTTTTTGCTTGTTGATGGCAATATTTTGAGATTCAAGCATCTTATTCGACTTGTTTTTGCTTTGATAAGCTCTGATTATCAAGAACAACAATATCAGAATAAGAAACAACACCAACAATGAGACGAATAATAACATTCGCTGCGTGCTAAATTTTTCCAAATTCTGGTTCAGCACCACATTCAACTGTCCAATTCTGTTTTGATGATGAATTATCTGGTCGGTTTGCAGCTTAAGTACCCGGGCATTGGTCTTATCTACAACCGCCGTATACAAAAGATTATCGTGTATAAAAGCCTGTTTATTGAGTATATTTACAGAAGTTTGAATAGCTTTTTCACCCCCGGTAGGATAAATAAAAGTTGCATCCAGCACATTACTGATTACCTTTTGAATACCACCTTTTGATCCGGGTAGTGCATCAATTCCTAAGATAAGCGGTTTCTTTATCCCATTGAATGCAACTAAGGCCTCGTGAACACCGGTGGCCATTTCATCATTATGCGCAAAGACTAAATCGATAGGAATGTTCCTTTTTAATGCTTCAGTCATCTTCTCTTTAGCCTGCTTCCTCAACCAGCCACCGTCAGCCTGATATACAACGTGGATATTGGGATATTGCTCAATTATAGCCATAAATCCCTTATGCCGTTCTGTATTTGGAGTAGAACCTTCCAATCCTCTTATTTCAGCCACATTTCCTGCACCTTTTAGCTGATTTACCGTATAAATGCCCACTTCTTTTCCTATCTGGAAATTGTCGGCCCCAACAAAAGCCGTATATTTTCCAGAGCTAATTTTACGATCGACCAACACTACCGGAATTCCGTCCTGCATAGCTTTTTCAATCACCGGAGTCAGCGGAATAGCTTCATTGGGGGAAACAATAATCAAATCAACTTTATCGGCAATGAAGCTTTCAATATCCCTGATTTGTTGTTGGTTACTATCATGTGCCGTTTTGATCCTGATTTCAATGCCAGGGTTGAAAGACGCCTCCCGCTGCATTTCGCTATTCATTGTGCGGCGCCAGGCATCGTCGCTACATTGCGAGACTCCTATAATTTTTGATCGAGCTGATTTTCCACTTTTACAAGATGGAATCAGGATGAATATTGCCAAAAAAAGTATTGTGAAATTTAGTTTCATTGCATTAGTCAATTTGGGTGAAAGGTCAACACTCAATTTCTTTTCCAAAAGTAACAAAATATTCGTCAGTTGATAACTCCGACTTTTAGGTTTTACTTTTATGCAACAAACCGATCGAATCAGTAGATTCGACCGGTTATATTTTCAGAATTAGTTCCTAAAGTTGCCTTTTGACTCTTGACGAAAGAACTTCCGGCAAAACAGGCATAGCACCATTTTGCGTACAAATATAGGCTGAAACATCAACCGCAATTTGGTGAGCAACAGAAATACTTTGTCCACTCAGCAAGGCTGCAACAAAAGCCGCAGTAAATGAGTCGCCGGCACCTACCGTATCAGCAACTTCAACCGATGGAGTTGGTTTAAACGATGTTTCTGTTTGCGTTACCACGTAACTTCCTTCCGTTCCTTTGGTAAGCACAACCATTTTCAGGTCGCAACTATGAAGAAGCTGGTTGCATATCTCTAATTCATTTTTTGATTCCCAACCAAATAATTTACCGACAATCAAGATTTCATCATCATTAATCTTCAATATATTACAACGATCCAACGCATGTTCGATCAACTCAAGCGTGTAAAAATGCTGACGGAGATTGATGTCGAATATCTTCAGGGCTGTTTCAGGAACGCAATCCAAGAAACGATTGATAGTAGCCCTTGAAACACTACTCCTTTGTGCCAGGGATCCAAAACAAACAGTCTGAGTTTTACGGGCCAACGCTTCCATTTCCGGAGTAAATGGAACATTATCCCAAGCTACATTCTCACATATTTCGTACTGTGGAATTCCATTTCCGGACAGAGTAACCTGAACCGTTCCGGTGGCAAACGGGGTTTTTTCAATCAGATAGTTCAACTTCTTATTGCTAAGGCTACTTATAATTTCAGCCCCCAATTCATCGTTCCCGATAGCACTAACAGCATATCCTTCAAAGCCAAACTGCGATACGTGATATGCAAAGTTTGCCGGTGCTCCGCCTAATACTTTTCCATTGGGAAAAACATCCCACAATATTTCTCCTATTCCTACAATAATATTTTTACCCCCAACCCCTGAAGGGGAGTTATCAGGTACTTCTTGCATATTACTCTGTGTAATTTTCATAATAAATTATTTTCGATTTTCAATACTAATATTTCTTATTCCCCTTTGGGGGTTAGGGGTCATATTATATCCCTAATTCTTTTTCAATTTGTTCCAACGATTTTCCTTTTGTTTCCGGAATCCAGAATTTCACAAACACAAATGCGATTATACTGAACACTCCAAAAATTCCAAATAAGTATTGCAAACCCAATGCTCCGTGAATAATCGGGGCAAAATAAACGGTGAGGAACGTACACAGCCAGCTTATTGCCGTAGAGAAAGACATTGCTACGCCTTTAATCCGGTTGGGGTAAATCTCGGAAATAATAACCCACATAACCGGTGCAAACGAGGCAGCAAAAAACGAGATGTAGGTCAATAAAGCCGCCATTACCCCAAAACCATTTTGAGTTGGTTTCGTAAATTCAAAACTCAAATATGCCAACGACACAATCATTCCAACTGCACCCCACAGAAGTAAGGTTTTGCGACCTTTTTTGTCAACTAACCATAGAGCAACGATAGTCATCAGGAAGTTTACCATACCCACCATCATGGCTTGCATCATCGAATCGCCCTTGGCCGAACCGGCTGCCTGAAAAATATCAGGCGCAAACATAATGACTGCATTGATTCCGGTAATTTGCTGAAATGCAGCAATCAATGTCCCAATCAAAACAATTTTCCCAGTCTTACCTTTAAACAACTCACCTACTGACATCTTAGCCTTGCCATTTTCCATCAAAAGCATCTTCTCCATTTCGGGAAGTTCTTCTTTTACCAAGTCTTCTCCTCCAATTTCGGTCAGAACCTTAATTGCTTCATCCTTGCGACCATGAGCCAACAACCAACGTGGACTTTCCGGAAATTTAGTCAATAAGAAGATCAGGAACAAAACACCAAAAACTGCAGGCACCACCAACATATAACGCCATGCATTTTCGCCAAGGCCGATTAAAAGATAATCAAAAACATAGGCCTGTACAATACCAATAGTAATTGCAAACTGATTGAACGACACCAGCCGGCCGCGATTTTTAGCCGGCGAAATCTCAGAAATGTACATCGGTGCAACCACTGAAGTTCCACCAACAGCCAACCCTGAAAGCACCCGGAAGATAATAAGCATTGTAGAAGATTCAGCCAACGCACAGCCTAAAGCCGAAATAACATAAAGCACTGCCGTAGCAACCATTACCTTTTTTCTACCATATTTCTCCGTAAAATTTCCGGTAAACAAAGCACCAACCAAACAACCAATGGTAAGAAGTGCAGCCACTGTTCCCAACCCACTATCGGTGAGAGAAAACTGACCTTTAATCATATCCACAGCTCCGGAAATTCCGGCCATATTCAACCCAAAAAGTAAACCGCCATTGATGGCGACAAATGTGATCCAGTATAAATACTTATTATTTGACATTGTATTGATTTATTTTATATTATAAATTGTAATATTTTCTGCGCTCAGTTTATCTTCTGTCGAAAAGATATTCATGGAGTTCATGACTTCTGTTGGAAAAAGGATTGTCGACATAACAATTTCACCATCATTGATAAATAGCTCTGTTGATGCTTTATCGACAATTAAACGGACTTTATACATTTCCCTTTTAATCAATGGAGCAGTTGCCCCTGATTTGAATTTATCATTAAAACTGGTCATTCCACTTTTCTCCCTGTCCACACTTAATTTATTGGTTTTTAAATCGAATGTAAATTTCAACGATTCTGCCTTTGAGTTTTTTAGTTCAAACCCAAAGTTGCCAGCATGCTGAGGCTTTAATGTCATTTCAATTTCGTAGGTTCCTTTGTTATTTGGAAGCAGCCCGGCGATAGAACAGGATTTATCCACCAATTGATTTGGATAGGTTTTGCTGGCACCACGCAATGTTTTAAGTTCTTTTACTGGCGAACTGCTCAAAACAAGATGTTTTCCATTATTTATCAAACTCAATTCTCGTGGAACCGTATTGGCGCTTCTAAAATTCTTTGTTGGTACCTGGTTGGCATAATCCCAATTACTCATCCAGCCCAGAAACAACCGGCGTCCATCAGATTGGGGTATATTACTCCAGGTAACACCGGCATAGTTATCACGTCCGTAATCTATCCAAAGCGGGTAAGGAAGCGGATCGGCAGTGAATTTCTTTCCATCAAATGATCCGATAAAGTATTGGGTAGCCGAACCGCCATTGGGACCTCCAGGATTGATACTCACGAGCAATACCCATTTTGTTTTACCTTTATAGGTCAGCGGGAATAAATCGGGGCATTCCCAAACTCCGGCATGCGAGCCCAGTCCGGTGCCAAATTCGCTAAGTTTAGTCCACTCTTTCAGGTTAGGCGATCCAAAAAAGCTAATCGTTTGTTTGGTAGCCAGAGTCATAATCCACTGATGCGAAATTTCATTCCACGACACTTTGGGATCGCGAAAGTCGGTAATCCCCGGGTTCGGTAAAACCGGATTATGGGCATATTTAGTAAATGTACGTCCTTTGTCGGTACTGTAGGCAATAGATTGTTGTTGGGTTTTTCCACAGCTAGTGAAAATAGCCACCATGGCATTCTTACCAAAACCTGCCGTATTATTGACATCAACAACTGCGCTGCCGGAAAATATGGCACCAAGTGTATCCGGGGCAATGGCAGTGGGCAAATAAGTCCACGAAACCAAATCGGTACTTACCGCATGTCCCCAATGCATGTTCCCCCACATGGCACCATACGGATTATATTGATAAAAAAGATGGTATTCCCCATCAAGATACACCATTCCGTTGGGATCGTTCATCCAACCGTATTCTGGGGAAAAATGGAACCGCGGACGATAGGTTTCGGCATATTCAAGATCGAATTTGTCGGATTCTTTAATGCTGTTGATTCCCATTTCAGACCCGGCATAATTTGTAAGTTTAAGGATGAGTTCCTTTCCTTTAAATTTTTCAACTTTCAACGGCACCCAATAGTCTATCTTAGACTGTGCCAACTTGACATCATAGGTTTCGTTGAACATTGAAGCAGAGACCTGAACATTCACTTTTACTTCCGGTGCTTTTTCTTCAATTGGAAGTAATATAAATGACGATTGTATTTGGTAAGTAATAGACTTACTTTCGGGCAAATTGTTGCCATTGTTTTTCTTTTGGGAGTTACAGCTAAAACTCATCAGGAGCAGTCCCGCAACGAGGATAAAGATTGTTTTTTTCATCTGTATTAAATAATTGGGTTAACTAACCGTATGCAAAAATAGGAGAAGAATCCGTTGTTCGCTGTCAATTTTGTTACATTCTCGTGTAATTTTGAAACAAAACACCCTAAAATATGGAGTTTCAAAACGTGTTTGATTACCATATCTTTGAAATCTCATGAAATTCCAACGACGTTAATTTAACTTTCCCATCTGCAAATAATGAAACATCACTATCTTCCGGCGAAAAAGCAAACTGTTCCGAATAGGAGAATATTCCCTGATTGGCAAAAACTTCCAATTGTCCCCAGTCGACGAGTATCCTTAATTTAAGATGATTTGATGCATCCGGCCTGAGTTCTTCATCCAATAAAACCTGGCTCTTCACATGGTAGGCAATTGTCTTGTTAGCAATTTTGAACCCAAATTTCGAAGCAGTGGAATTAGTCAAATCGAAATCAGCAACCAATTCAAATTTCTTTGACTTTATTTTCGACAAAAGATTTTCATTTCCGTCAATCAGTTGATTATCCCATTTTAGTGAGTTTGAATAAAGCTTTGAAATCTCTTCAATAGGATTACGTGTTACACGCATTTGTCCCTCATAGATTACCAACCCTAGCGACACAGGAAATGTGGCATTCCTTTTCCATACTGATTCGCCAAGCCCGCCGTTCCAATGATCCATCCAGGCAATTTGAATAATACGTTCATCATGATCCGGTAGACCTCCGCCAGGAAACGATTGTGCCGCATAAAAATCGTGTCCTAAAGTCATCACATGAGATTTCTGTCCTTTTTCAGGGATAAATGCTGTTCCGTCAAAATTCCCTACCAAATATGATCCATTGGCATCCATAAGGACCCATTTCATATTTTGCTTATTTCCATCTAATGGCAACTCAAATATATCAGGACACTCATATCCAAAATCAATGTTGCTTAAGAACTTCCAGTTAATCAAATCTTCTGATTCATAAAACGTAGTTCCATTTTCGTATAAAGCCATAATCCATTTGGAGCTAGGTTTGTGAAAGAAAACACGAGGATCACGAGGATAGGCTTCTTTAGCTGGATTTGCTATCGGATTTTTCGGGTAGTCGTGCCAAGTTTTGCCACTATCGATACTCCATGCCAGACAAGTTCCAACTCCTGTGCCGGTATAAATGGCAACTATTGCTTCATTAGTTGAACCCGTAATCCGCTTCGACATTTCTCCTGAAACAACTACCGCGCTACCTGAAAACACATCATTACCTGAGACATTTCTAACAGCTTCTTTTGGCAAAAATGAATTTTTGGGAATCAGAGCCACTCCTTCATCTTCCCAATGCAGCAAATCGGTAGAAGTTGCATAACCCCCATGCCTGACCGACTCACCCCATTGATAAATCATGTGGTATTTACCTCCTTGAAAAACCAGACCATTGATATCGTTCATCCAGCCTGATTTAGGGCTGAAATGATATTGCCCACGAAAGTTTTCGTCATAAACAGTTTTGTTATTATGGGGATTATATTGTGAGAAAGCTGACAATTGTATGCCTGCTAAAAAAAAGCTGAGTGAGAAAATAGTTTTAAGTTTCATTTGATCTGTTGTATTATGATTTTGTATTTAGAATTGAGGACTTTGAGCGTTGTTTCTAACCGCTAAATAATAGCTAGAACTATATGGGAAACTTTACTGTCGCAAAATGATGACGTGAAAATAGAAACAAATACAGGTAAGTATGATTACCATTGCTGGCACAGGCTTGCAAACATTTGAATTTACACACCCACGCCAGCAATGTTTTTTTACATGGCTTTTTCTTCTACGGTAGTATTACGTGGAATATCAGTTACTGTAACAGTTATTTTATCTCCTGCGAATGAATCATTCTGTTTGGTTGCCGTATATACCCAATCAACTCCATTAGATTGTAATAAGGCTGCACCTTCTTCCACCAAACTTCCATCAGCATTAGTTATATGAACAAATACGTCTGCAACATTAAAATCATCGGTAGCACGTACCCTGATTAGACTACCCACCTGCCCTGTATACGCACTAATATCAATTTCCTGAATGTTCGGAGCATTAAAAAAGTCGGCCACAGCAACATTGAAAGCTGATTGGCCGGCAGTTGCTTTTTTTGCATACAATGCCTTTATGGCAGGATCTGCTGTAGCAGTTTTGCCATAGATAATTGCCTGCTGAAATTTGGATTGTACCACTTTTGAGCTGCTGTCGGATCTCCTTCAAAAGCGGCAGGCTGACGTGAAACAAACACTTTGCCATCGGCTTTTCGACGGCGAAAAGCTAAATTACCGACTTGACCACTGAGCCCTTCGGTTGCCAAATTGTTTTTTGATTCTCCCATTTTCTTGGTTTTTTAAAATGTTGATAAATTATTGACTAAATACCCTGTTGGGTAATATTTTGATCCTATACTGATGGTATACTCATCCTATACTCATCCTATACTCATCCTATACTCATCCTATACTCATCCTACTTTATTTCCAATTAGCAAAAC